>Ga0209039_10000033_pt1 | contig 107417 bp, 81 predicted proteins | sample BogFormECP12_OM1_FD_188238 | JGI IMG/M metagenome (GOLD analysis project Ga0209039, IMG submission 188238) | Bog forest soil microbial communities from Calvert Island, British Columbia, Canada - ECP12_OM1 (SPAdes) (version 2) | ecosystem: Environmental > Aquatic > Freshwater > Wetlands > Bog ... | reverse complement strand
AGATGCGGTTCAAATCATTGGCGGCCGCCCGTAATTGGGTCCGAGAGAATCCGGAGAAACGCCCGGCGACAAGTCCGAGAGCCCCGGCCGCCGCAACGCACTCATACCATTCCGATCTCACGCCACAAGTGTCTAACATCGTTCGAAGCTTCTAACTCCTAACTCCTGACTCCTGACTCCTGACTCCTATCTTCCCGCCTTCCCGCCAAGCGCCTCTTCCACTATTCTCAAAGTTTCCTGAAATCGAGATTCCCAACTGGTTCCGGCGACCGACGCCATGCGTCTTTGCCGCTCTTCCGGGCAATCCTCCCGCAGGGCGGTCTCGATCGCTTCCAGATAAGTGGGGTAATCGGTGGCCAGGTAGACATATTCTGCAAACTTACTGGTTTCGGGAGTCACCACCGCCACCACCGGCTTGCCGGTGGCGAGATACTCGCGCAGCTTGAGCGGGTTGGCGTGTTTGACGAACCGCGTCATGCGGTGTGGAAGGATCGCCACATCGAAGGCCTTGGCCCAGCGCGGCAGGTCTTCATACGGCTGGGGGCCCGGCAGCACTACGTTGCTGCATTGTGCTAACTCGCCCACCGGGGACGCCACCAGCCCAATCATCAGGAATGTCCAGTTCGGCCGCGAGCGCGCCAGCCAGGTGAGTAGCTCGTAATCCAACACTTCACTCAGCGTCCCGAAATAGCCGATCACCGGATGGGTGAGCGACCGGACGCGTTCGGCCGGCTCGAAGGAAGGGTCGCTCGAGCGGGCGAAGAGCTCCATATCCACCCCATGAGGAGAAAAGTGCACATGCTCATTCAAGGCGCGCTTGGACTCGAGCAGCGTGGAGGAAGCCACAAACACTACATCGGCCTTGCGCGTGAGTTCGTCGTCGAACTGGCGAATGGCCGCTTCATCCACGCCCGGTAGGGCCGAGTAATCGTCAATGCAGTAATAGACCACCAGACGCTCGCCCAGATTCCCGGCGAGTTTGCCCGGATGGGGCACGACAAACCAGGAGAGGTACCGCGTGAACCCGAGTTTGCGCAGCGCCCGCTTTACGCGCCAGCGGCCCAGCCATTCATTCAGCCGCCCGGCCAGCGGCAGGCTCCGAAAGGGAATCTGCGGCAGTGTCATGACGTGCAGGCTGTCGTGAATTCTGCGGGGCGGCGCAAACCAGGCCAGCAGGTTCCGCCAGATCTTACGAACATCTCTCGAAGTGAGCGCCGGTTTGCGCATGCCCGGCGTTTCGATGTAGAGCACGGGAACGCAGGCAGCCAGGCGCCGGGCGATGTGGTGGCTGCTGGTGCGGTTCTCCGTCGACCAGACGTTGCCGAAGTAAGCTACGCAGTATCCCCGGGAACGCTCGGTGGGAGTGGCCGGCTCAGGCATGATATCCATTCTGACGCGCCGGGCGCCGCCGGCGCCAGCGGCGCGCTCAGGCGCGCGGCTCTTACCCCTATGCGACAATCGTGTTTGATGCTTGGATCGCCGCTCGCCGCGACAACCGTCGCCGCGCTGGGACTCCCGAAATATGCCGCACATTGAGGGCATAAGCGGTGGGCGAAAGCCGCGTATTGCAGTGGTCACGCCGCTGTTCCCCACGCGTGAGCAGCCTTATGCGGGCCAACCAATTTATTACACCGTGCTCGGGCTGAAGCAGTGGGCCCAGGTGCGGGTATTCTCGCCGTTTTCCAGATACCCGAGTTGGCTGGGGCCCAGCCGCTTCCTTTATGTGCGGAAGGACCTATCGTATCGCCCACCGGGAGTGGAGACGGAGTATTTCGAATACCCCGCCTTGCCGCGGATCAGCCGGCCTTTCAACGGCTATGTTTGCGCCCGGTGGCTCACGCCCCGGCTCCGGGAGTGGAAGCCCGACCTCGTACTGGCGTACTGGTTGTACCCGGAAGGCTTCGCCGCCGTGCTGGCGGGCCGCAGGCTGGGCGTGCCGGTGGTGGTTGGGTCGCTGGGCTCGGACCTGCTGCGCATTCGGGACCGGGCAACAGTTTATTTCACTCGCAGAACATTGCGCGAGGCTTCCGGCGTGATCACCGTCAGCGAGGATCTCAGGCAAAAAGCGCTTCAAATGGGAGCGCCCGGCGACCGCGTGAAGGCCGTATTGAACGGTTGCGACGGGAACATCTTCAAGCCATCCGACAGAACCGCGGCGCGAGAGGAACTTGGAATAGCCCCCGAGGCGCGCCTGGTGTTATACGTCGGGCGGCTGGATGAGGGCAAGGGACTGGAAGAGTTGCTCGGGGCGGCGGAACGGCTGCGCGACGTGAAGGACCTGTTGTTGGTTTGCGTCGGTGAGGGATTATTGGGTGGGGCACTGCGGAAACGCGCGGCGGCGGCCGGCCTCGGGGATCGCGTACGGTTTCCAGGTGTTTGCAGCCGCCAGGACGTTGCCAAATGGATGGCGGCATCGAACGTCTTCTGCCTGCCGAGCCACTCGGAGGGTTGCCCCAATGTGATCTGCGAAGCGCTGGCCTGCGGATGCCCCGTGGTTTCGACTACCGTCGGAGGAATCCCCGAATTGGTCAACGAGCATTGCGGCATACTGGTTCCCGCGGCGGACACCGAGCGGCTCGCCCAAGCTTTGCGCGATGCTCTCAATGCAACGTGGAACAGCCAGGCCATCGCCCAGCAATTCTCCCGCAGTTGGGACGACGTTGCCGCCGATACATTCGAAATGTGCAGCGGCCTTCTCTCTTAAGTTACGTCCGGCAGCCGAACAGCCAGGGGTTATCGATGAGGTACTGGACGGTCTTGACCACGGCTTCGCGGATAGCATAGCGCGGTTCCCAGCCGAGCGATCGCATGCGGGCGCAATCCAGAAAAATGAAGGGGTTGTCTCCGATCCAACCGCGATCTCCGCCGGTATACTCCAGCCGCGGCTGAACGCCCAGGCGTTCACAAATCCAGCCGATGGAATCGTTGACTTCGCAATACTCGTTGGCGCCCAGGTTGAAGATGGCGATCTTCTCTTCCACCCGGTCCAGGGCACGCAGAATCGCATCCACGCAATCGTCCACGTGGAGATACGATTTGCGCTGGCGGCCGTTGCCGAGAACCCGCAGGCGGCCGGGGTGTTCGAGAAGCTGTTTCGAGAAGTCGAAGACGTGGCCGTGGGAATAGCGCGCGCCCAGAATGGAGACGAAGCGGAAGATCAGGCCTTGCATGCCAAAACCTTCGCAATAAGCGGCGATCATGCCTTCGGCGGCCAGTTTGGAGGCGCCGTACAGCGAAGTCTGCACGGGGAAGGGGCAGTTTTCGGGCGTGGGAATCAACTGCGCCTCGCCATATACGGATCCGGTGGAGGAGAAGGCGATGCGGCGAATGTCATTGCGGCGCATGGCCTCCAGCACGTTCCACGTGGCGATCGAGTTCTGGTCGAGGTCGCGCCGGGGGTGTTCGGTTCCAAAGCGGACATCGGCGTTGGCGGCCAGATGAAAGACCATTCCGCAGCCGCGCATGGCTTCCGAGAGGCTGTCGAATTCGAGCAGGTCGCCGCGAATCAACTGGAAGGCCGGATGCGGCGTGGCTGATTCCAGAAACCGCTCCTGCCCGGTGGAGAAGTTGTCGTAGCCGATGACCTGGTGGCCCAGGGAAAGCAGGCGATCCACCAGATTGCTGCCGATAAAGCCGGCTGCTCCGGTTACAAAACACTTGGCTGGAATCCCCATGGATTTTGATTACGCGTAGAACGCTTTCAGCGTCCGGCAAATCTGTTCGATCTGGTCAGGTGCAAGTTCGGGATGGATGGGCAGCGCCAGGGCCTCGCCGGCCAGACGCTCGCTGACCGGGAAATCGCCGGCCCTATATCCCAGGTGCGCAAAGCAGGCCTGTAAATGGAGCGGCAGCGGGTAGTAGATTTCCGTGCCGATGCCGCTCTCTTTGAGGTAAGCCTGCAGTCGATCCCTGCGCGGGCACAAGATCGAGAACTGGTTGTAGATGTGACGCGTTTGATAGGGCGCGGGAACCGGAGGCGTCACCGGCACACCCAGCGCGGCCAGAAACTCGCGATAGAGCGCCGCGTTCGACTGCCGGCCCTCGGTCCAGGAATCGAGATAACGGAACTTCACGCGCAGGACGGCAGCCTGCAACGCGTCGAGACGGGAATTGATTCCCACCCAATCGTGGTAATACTTGCGGCGGCTGCCGTGGAGGCGCAGCGCGGCCAGACGCCCGGCGAGAGAAGCATCGTTGGTGGTGAGCATGCCGGCGTCCCCATATCCGCCGAGATTCTTAGTGGGGAAAAAGCTGAAGCATCCGATATCGCCGATGCTGCCGGCGCGGCGGCCCTTGTACCCGGCTCCGATGGATTGGGCGGCGTCTTCGATCACGGGGATGCCGCGCTCCCGCGCCAGGCCGCACAGGGGATCCATGTCGGCGCAGCCTCCGAAGAGGTGAATGGGAATGATGGCTTTGATCCTCGGGTGGGTGGCCAGAACCTCGGCCGCGCAGCTCACGTCGATGTTGAAGGTATCGGCCTGGATATCCGCGAATACCGGGATGGCGCCGGCGCGGTGAATGGCGCCGGCGGTGGCGAAAAAGGTGTATGGCGCGGTCAGGACCTGGTCGCCCGGTTGCAGGTCGAGGGCCAGCAGGGCCAGATAGAGAGCGTCGGAGCCGGATGCGCATCCAATACCGAACCGGGCGCCGGAGTAGGCGGCGATCTCCTTTTCCAGCTTTTCGACATCCTCCCCCATAATGAACTTTTGGGAGTCGATGACGCGGATCACTTCGGCCAGGACTTCGTCGTGGATCTGGCGATGCTGGGCCCGCAGATCCAGCAGGGGGATGGGTTTATCGACGACTCGGTTCATAGTGCACTTAGTACCGCCCGGACGCACGCGGGGCGGCCGGGGGCAAGTCCTATTGTAGGGGCCCGCGCGTTCCGCGTACAATAGGCTGTTCTTCGTAATGGAAGCCATCGATCGGGAGTCTCGATGTGATCATCACCAGTAGTCCGCTGCGCATATCGTTGGGAGGCGGAGGAACCGACCTGCCGTCTTACTACCGCGAACACACGGGATTTGTGATCTCAGCGGCCATCAACAAGTACGTTTATATCACGTTGCACGAAAGCTTCACCGAAGGAATCATCGTGAAGTACTCAAAGATGGAGACGGTGCTGACGGCGGGGGAAATCAAACACCCCATCGTGCGGGAAGCGCTGAAGCTGGTGGGAACGGTGGCGCATCCGCACCTGGAAATCACCAGCATGTCGGATATACCGGCCGGGACCGGGTTGGGCTCGTCGGGCAGCTTCACTACCGCGTTGCTGCGGGCCCTGCATTGCCTGAAACGGAACTCGGTGCCGGCGCGGGAGCTGGCGGAGCAGGCGTGCCATATCGAGCTGGAGATCTTGGGAGAACCGATCGGCAAGCAGGATCAATACATCGCGGCCATCGGCGGCATCACGTGTTTTACCTTCCAGCCGGATGGACAGGTGCAAGTGGAACCGCTCCGCCTGGCGCCCGAGACGATGCACACGCTCGAAGACAATCTGATTCTCTTCTTCACGGGATTTACGCGCAGCGCGTCGGAGATTCTCAAGGACCAGGATTCGCGCAGCCGCCAGAAAGACCAGGGCATGCTGGACAATCTGCATTTCATCAAGGAGATTGCCATGGAAAGCAAAGCCGCCATGGAACGTGGCGATCTGCGCCGGTTCGCGGAATTGATGCACCTTCATTGGGAGCGCAAGAAGAAGCGGACCGAGGGGATGAGTAACACCCAGATCGACAGTTACTATGAGTTAGGGAGGTCCAACGGCGCGCTGGGCGGAAAACTGATCGGCGCCGGAGGCGGCGGGTTCCTGATGTTCTATACCGAAGACAAGACGCGCCTTCGGCAAGTGATGACGCGAGCCGGGTTGCGGGAGGTGCGTTTCCGCTTCGATTTCGGCGGCAGCCAGGTGATCGTGCAGTCGTAAAGCCATTCCTCTATGCTGCCAGTCGCGATTCTCGCAGGCGGGTTGGCCACGCGCTTGAGGCCGGTGACGGAAAAGATTCCGAAGGCGTTGATCGAGATCAACGGGGAGCCTTTCCTGGCGCATCAGCTCCGGCTTTTGGCTTCCAGGGGAGTGAAGCGCGCGACCCTATGCGTGGGATACCGGGGCGAGATGCTCGAAGCCTATGCCGGCGATGGAAGCCGATTCGGATTGGAACTGACCTACGCGGCGGACGGACCGCACCTGCGCGGAACGGCGGGCGCGGTGGCCCACGCGCGGCCGTTACTGGGCGAGAGTTTTTTTGTGCTGTATGGAGACTCCTATCTGCCGTGCGACTACCGGGCGGTCGAGCGAGCGTTCCAGCGAAGCGGCCAACTGGGGCTGATGACGGTGTTCCACAACCAGGGCCGGTGGGACTCGAGCAATGTGCGTTTTGAAGGCGGCCGCATCCTCGCCTACAATAAGAAGCTCCACACCCCGGAGATGGGCTACATCGATTACGGGCTGGGCGTTTTCCGCGGCGAGGCGTTCGACGGTGTGCCGGAAACCGGCGCGCACGACCTGGCGGACCTGTACCAGGACCTGCTCGAGGGGGGAGAGCTGGCGGGCCTGGAAGTGAAGGAGCGTTTTTACGAAACCGGATCGTTCGCGGGGATTCAGGAGCTTTCCGATTATCTGGCGGGGAACGAGGCGGCTACCAAATGAGTTTTGCGCAACAGTTTCTTTCCGAGGCAAAAGAGGTGATCGACGGGCTGGACCTGGAGCAGATCGAGCGGACGGCGGCGCTGCTCGCGGCGACGCGCGCGGCGGGCGGGCGGCTGTTCATCCTGGGCGTGGGAGGAAGCGCCGCCAATGCGTCTCACGCGGTGAACGACTTCCGCAAGATCGCCGGCATGGAAGCGTACGCGCCCACCGATAACGTCTCCGAGCTGACGGCCCGCACCAACGACGAAGGCTGGGCCACGGTATTCGAAAGCTGGCTGCGCGGCAGCCGCCTGCGGAAGGAAGACGCGGTGCTGGTGTTTTCCGTAGGCGGGGGCAACCTGGAGAAAAATGTCAGCCCCAATCTGGTGAAGGCCCTGCAATATGCCAAGAGCGTGGGCGCGCGGATTCTGGGGATTGTGGGCCGCGACGGCGGTTACACGGCCCAGGCCGCGGACGCCTGCGTGATTGTGCCGACGGTCAACCCGGCGCACACCACGCCGCACGCCGAAGCCTTTCAGGCGGTGGTCTGGCACCTGCTGGTCTCGCATCCCGACGTGAAGCAGGCGGAAACCAAATGGGAATCGGTCCGCTGAAGAGAGCCGTCTTTCTGGACCGCGACGGCGTGTTGAACGAAGCCATCGTACGGGACGGCAAACCGTATCCACCGCAAACCGCAGCCGAAGTGAGGATTGTGGCGGGCGCCGCGGAGGCGTTGCAGCGGCTGAAACGGCGGGGCCTCGCGCTGATTGTCGTGACGAACCAGCCGGATGTGGCGCGCGGAACACAGACCGCCGAAGCCGTGAATGCGATTGGCGCGCGGCTGCGACGCGAGTTGCCGTTGGACGAGATTCTGGTATGCGCGCACGACGACGGCGACGGATGCGATTGCCGCAAGCCCAAGCCGGGGCTGATATTGGAAGGAGCTGCGCGTTTCGGCGCGGACCTGGCCAGCAGCTTTCTGATCGGCGACCGCTGGCGCGACATCGAAGCCGGACAAGCGGCCGGCTGCCGCACGGTGTGGATCGACCGCGGATACCGCGAGCGCGGACCGGCGCAAGCGCCCGACGCGCGAGTGAGGTCGCTCGGCGAAGCCGTGGAGTGGATCGTCAAACAGATCGATTTGGAAGAAGATGGAACCCAATAGCAAGGTGAAGGTGGGGCTGGTCGGGGCTGGGTATGTCGCGGCGCACCACGCCCGGGCGCTGCGCAGCCTTCCGTTCGTCGAAATCGTAGGCATCGCGGATCCGGATGGGGAGCGCGCGCGGAAGCTGGCGGCACAGTTCGCCATCCCGCGCGTTTACCCGTCGCTCCAGGCGATGGCGGAGGCGCGGCCGGACGTGATTCACATCCTGACGCCTCCGGCGACGCACGCAGCGCTGGTGCTGGAAGCGCTGGACATGGGATGCCACGTGTTGGTGGAGAAGCCTATGGCGGAGACCGTGGCCGATTGCGACCGCATGATCGAACGGGCGCGCGAGAAGGGCCTGGTGCTTTCGGTGAATCATTCGGCGCGCATGGAGCCCATTGTGCTGCGCGCGCTCGAACTGCTGCGCAGCGGAGCCTTGGGTGAGGTCACGGGCGTCGAGTTTTTGCGCAGTTCCGACTATCCGGCTTATTCCGGCGGGCCGGCGATTCCACCGCAATTCCGCAACGGCTCGTATCCATTCCAGGATCTGGGTGTGCACGGATTGTACTTGCTGGAGGCGTTTCTAGGCCCCATCCGCAAAGCCGAGACGAGATACTACGCGAGCGGGCTGGGCGACCCCAACCTGGTCTTCGACGAATGGCGCACGCTGGCGGAATGCGAGAAGGGCACCGGGCAGATGTATATTTCCTGGAATGTGCGGCCCATTCAAAACGAACTGGTGGTGGAGTGCACGCGCGGGGTGATGCTGGTGGATTGCTACCTGCAAACGCTCTCCGTGCGTAAGGTCTACCCGGCTCCCAAGCCCGTGCAGCGCATTCTGGGGGCGGGGTTGAATTCGCTGGGGATGCTGTGGGACGTAACGGCGAACACGATCCGCTTCGCGACCAAGCGCCTGTTGCCTTCTCCCGGCATCGTCCTCTCGGTGGTGAAGTTCCACGAGGCGCTGCGGAAGAAGCAAGCGCCGCCGGTTCCGGCCGAAGAAGGGCGGCGGGCGATCGCGCAGTTGGAGGAAGTCTCGCGGAGGGCCGATGCCGATAAGCTGCGCTTTCTGGCCGAGCGCGAACCGGTGCGCCAGCCGCGCATCCTGGTGACGGGCGCTAACGGTTACCTGGGCCGGGCGCTGGTGCGGCGGCTCGGTGACGCCGGGAAGCCGGTGCGCGTGCTGTTGCGAAGGCCTCCGCGGACGCCGCTGGGCGACGACGTGCACGAAGTCTACGGCGATCTGGGCAATCCGGCGGTGGTGGACCGGGCCGTCGAAGGGATGGAGATTGTTTACCACGTGGGCGCCGCCATGAAGGGCGGACCGTTCGAGTATCAAAGCGGCACGGTGTGGGGCACGCGCAATGTTGTTGAAGCCTGCGCGCGCCACGGCGTGCGCAAGCTGGTGCACGTAAGCTCGATGGCGGTGGTGGATCACGCCGGCCACAAGCGGGGCGCGCCGGTGACGGAGTCGGCCCCGTATGAGCCGCATGCGGAACGGCGCGGCCTGTATTCGCAAACCAAGCTGGAAGCGGAGAAAACTGTGCTGGCGGCTGTGGCCGAAAACCGCATCCGCGCGGTGATCCTGCGGCCCGGCCAGATTTACGGCCCGGGCCTGGATAAGGCGCCGCCCGGCGGCACGATTGCGATTGCCGGCCGCTGGCTGGTGGCCGGCTCGGGCCACAATCGCGCGCAGTTGGTTTACATCGACAACCTGGTGGACGCGCTCGAACTGGCCGCGCAGGCGGATGTACCGAATGGCGCCATCTTCCAACTGCTGGATCCGGAAGGCATCCGGCAGAAGGATTATGTCGAGTTTGTGCGGCGCTCCGGCCGGCGGGTGCGCGTATGGTATGTGCCCATCTGGTTTCTGAAGTTCGCCGGATGGGGCGTCGAGCTGCTAGGCAAAATCCTGAAACGCTCCGTGCCGCTCACCCCATATCGCGTAGCGTCACTCACGCCGGTGGGGCCATGCGATTGCAGCGCGGCGCATACGCAATTGGGCTGGACTTCACGAATCGACATCCAGGAAGGCATGACCCGCACTTTTCCGCCGATTCTGGCAAAATAGACTGAACGCGAGGAACCAATCGTGAAACCGCCAGTCAATCTCAAGGTCAAGCTCTTTGCCGACGGTGCCGAGAAGAAGAGCATGCTGGAGCTTTACGCCGATCCATTGATCCGCGGCTTCACCACCAATCCGACGCTGATGCACAAGGCCGGCATCACCGACTACCAGGCGTTCGCGCGCGACATTCTGTCGGTGATTACGGACCGCCCGATTTCCTTCGAGGTCTTTGCCGACGAGTTCGACGAAATGGAACGGCAGGCGCGGATCATCGCCACCTGGGGCGCGAACGTGTACGTTAAGATTCCGGTGACCAACACGCGGCGCGAATCGGCCTGCCGGCTGATCGACCGGCTTTCTCACGCCGGCATCAAGGTGAACGTGACGGCCATTCTGACGCTCGACCAGGTGAGCGCAGTGGTGGAAGCGCTGGCCGGCGGCGCGCCTTCGAATGTCAGCGTCTTTGCCGGGCGGATCGCGGACACGGGAGTGGACCCCGTGCCGGCAATGAAGGAAGCGGTGCGGATGCTGCGGCCGCATCCGCAGATCGAGCTCATCTGGGCCAGCCCGCGCGAGCTGCTCAATGTGTTTCAGGCCGACGCGATCGGATGCCACATCATCACGGCCACGCCGGACGTTCTGAAGAAGCTCTCGCTGGTGGGCAAAGATCTGGCGGAACATTCGCTGGACACGGTAAAGATGTTCGCCGACGATGCGGCGAAGAGCGGGTTCACGCTGTAGGCAAGGGCTTCGCCCTTGATATCCCGTTGGGATATGGGAGTCAGGGATGGTGGGACGGACGATCGGTTTTGGTCGTCTGTCAGGCTGCCGCGCTTTGCCGAGGCATGACAGGCACAAAAGGCGATGGCCTGTCCAACGAGACGCGCGAGATCGTCGCAAGCGAATCGACGAAACTGAGTTGGTGTAATGCAGCGGCTGTAGAATGAAAGCGGCGCATGGGCAAACGTTGGCAGCAAATGCGGGGCGCGCTGGCGCGGCGGATCCGCTACAAGATCACGCGCGGCGGAATGCTGTTCACGGCCACCATTCTGCTGGTGTCGCTCGGGGCGCTGATCTCAACCAATAATCTGTTGTTCCTGATTGCCGCCGCGATGATGGCCACGCTGCTGGTCTCCGGCCTGGTGAGCCGTCTGTGCCTGGCCGCGCTGGAACTGGATTTCCTGGTGCCGGAGCACATTCCGGCGCGGCGCACGGTGCCGGGGAAGCTGTTCGTACGGAACCAGAAGTGGCTCATGCCGTCTTTCTCGATTCGCGTCGAAGGAGTTCGCGACGACGCCAGCCCGGCACTGAAATCGGGTGTCTACTTTCCCCTGATCGCCGCCAGGGCGACGGTGGAAGAGACCGTGGAAGTGCGTTTCCCGGCCCGCGGCGCATACCGGGAAAACAGTTTCGCATTCTTCACTTCTTTCCCTTTCGGATTTCTGGAAAAATCGGCGCGGGTGACGCTGCGGCGCGAGATGATCGTCTACCCTTCGATCGACCCTCAGCCGGGATTCGACGACCTGCTGGCCGGCATCGCGGGCGAGATTGAAACGCATTACCGCGGCCTGGGCCGGGATTTCTACCGCATCCGGCCCTATGAAGCGCTGGAGAGCGCGCGCCACCTGGATTGGAAAGCCTCCGCCCACACCGGCGCCTTGCAGGTGCGGGAATTCGCCCGCGAGCAGGAGCAGACCGTGGAGGTCTTCCTGGACCGCGATGTTCCGCACTCGCTCGACGCGTGGTTTGAGCATGCGGTGAATTGCTGCGCCTTTCTGGCATGGCGCCTTTCTAACCAGGGCGCCGCGATTCACTTCCGCTCCAACGGCTTTGAGTTCCGCCAGCCGGAAGATGGGGACATTTACGCGATTTTGAAGTACCTGGCATTGGTCTATCCGCAGAGCGCCAACGCGATTGAAGTGCCGCTGGATGACGCGAGTTACAAGATCGTCTTCACAACGAGGGCACGCCGGTTCGCGGAGGCCGGCTGGACGGATGCGCACGTGCTGACGCCGGAGGCGCTGCCGGCGGCTGGTGGAATCGGCGCCGGCTAGCGCGTGGGCGAAGCGGTTGAGCCATCCGGAGCGCGGGGAGATGACGTTTCAGACGGTGACGGCCGGGTCAGGGGACCCGGCGCAGTCCAGGGGGACTGCCCCACCTAAGAGGCAGGAGTAAAATGCTAAACGTGCGTGGCTTCGGTGGAATGTCGCTGGCATCTCTAGCGCTCGGCTTGATGGCGCTGCTGGCGGGCGCGCAAGTGACCATTACGCCACGGCCTAAGAAGCCCGAGCCGAAAGAAGAGGGGCAGCGGACCGCCAACATACGGGTCGAGACGCGCCTGGTGCTGATCCCCGTGACGGTAAACGATCCGCTCAACCGCCCGGTATCGGGCCTGGAGAAAGAAAACTTCCGCGTCTACGACGATAAGGTGGAGCAGACCATCACGCAGTTCGCGATGGACGATGAACCAATCGCGGCCGGGCTGGTCTTCGATACCAGCGGCAGCATGGGCGAGAAGCTCCAGCGCTCGCGCATGGCCGCGGCGGTGTTTTTCAAAATCTCCGATCCGGAGGATGAATTCTTCCTGGTGGAGTTCGACAGCCAACCGCGACTGGTGGTGCCGCTGACTCGGGATTACGGAAAAATTGAAGAGCAGCTCACCTTTTCGCGATCCAAAGGCTCCACGGCCCTGCTGGACGCCATTTACCTGGCGCTGCAGGAAATGCGGAAGTCCCAGAAGAACAAGAAGACGCTGCTGCTGATTACCGACGGCGGCGACAACAACAGCCGCTACTCCGTGACGGAAGTGAAGAAGCTGATCGTGGAAAGCGACGTGCTGATTTATGCCATTGGCGTATTCGGCGGCGGCAGTTCACCGGAAGAGGCCGGCGGCCCGGAGTTACTCACGCACATTGCCGAATCGACCGGCGGGCGCATGTTCGTGGCTGCTCCGGCCGACCTGCCGGATATCGCCAAACGGATCGGCATCGAGCTGCGCAACCGCTACATCCTGGCCTTTTCTCCCACCAACCAGGCACACGACGGGAAGTACCATCACATCCAGGTGAAAATGGCGCCACCGCGCGGACTGCCTCCGCTACAGGCGCACTGGCGCACGGGGTATACCGCGCCCGACCAGTAGCCGCGTGTTGCCCGACCTTGAGGAAGTATTCGCGGGACGGGCAACGCTCTCTCACGGTCGCGGCTCGCATCGGGGTGGCTGTGCATTTTTTTAGTACTTTACATTGCAAATTACTTTTCATATACTGGATGGCATGAAGATCAGCACGATTGCGGCCTACTTGTTCTGCCTGGCGGCTGGACTCTTCCTGGCGAGCTTCGAGTTGCATACTGACGATACAGGCGTGGAGGTGTTCTTCATCCTGCTGTTCACTTTCGTGCTGGGATGCTGGCATCCGCGGAACGCCTGGCAGTGGGCCCTGCTGGTGGGACCATGGGCGCCGGCCGCGGATGTGTGGCAGCTCCACTTTGGGAACACCAAGCCGGCTTTGGAACACACCGGCGGGCTGCTGCTGTTGACCGGCGTGGTGATTGCGCTGGGGCTGGCGGGCAGTTATGCGGGGGCGCTTTTGAGAAAGGGCGTGCGGTTGGCGGCGGGGCAGTAGGGCGGGTTTCTTTCGCCCCGTACCGGGGCTTTGGGGACGGGAGATCGGGTTCCCATCGCTGACGCGATGGGCTAATTTCTTTCGCCCCTGCGGGGCTTCGCAGCGACGGTAACAGCGGCAGGATGTTGACCTGGCGGGATGGGCGATGACCCAGAGGGCGCCCCGGGTCGCCCGCGGTCCAGGGGGACCGCCCTGCGACGGACTCCGACAGACCAGGAGGTCTGTCCCACGGATCCCTGGTAGGATAAAGAATCACCTTTGATCGACACGATTCCAGACATCCTGGCCCGTATTGTCGCTAAGAAACGCGAGGAACTGGCGCACTGCGCTCAATGCCTCGACGACTGGGAGCGCGAGGCTGATTTGCGCCTCCCGACGCGGCGTGATTTCCGCGCCGCGCTCTGTGCGCGCACGCCCGCGATTATCGCCGAGGTGAAGAAGGCGTCGCCCAGCCAGGGTCTGCTTTGCGCAGATTTCGATCCCGCCGGCATCGCCCGCCAATACCAGCAGGGTGGCGCGGCGGCGCTTTCGGTGCTCACGGATGAAACCTTTTTTCAAGGGAGCCTGGCGGATCTGGAAGCCGCGCGAAGCGCCGTCGGGTTGCCGGTGCTGCGCAAAGATTTTACGATTGCAACGTCGCAGGTGGTGGAAGCCGCGGCCCATGGCGCCGATGCGATTCTGCTGATCGCGGCCATCCTCACGGAGCGCGAGATCCGCGACTTCCGCGAACTCGGGGCGCGCTACGCACTGAGTGCGCTGGTGGAAGTGCACAACCGGCGCGAGCTCGAGACCGCCATCGCGGCCGGCGCCGACATGATTGGCGTCAACAACCGCGATCTGGCCACTTTCGAAGTCTCGCTCGAAACCTCGCTGCGCCTCGCGGAGCACATGCCGGAGGGCGTGGTGCGCGTCAGCGAAAGCGGCATCCACGACGCCCGCGACATCTCGACGCTGCGCGCCGCCGGCTACACCGCGTTCCTGGTGGGAGAGCACCTCATGAAGTCGGGCGACCCGGAGAAGGCGCTCGGCGCACTGGTGGGCGCATGATCCTCAAAATTTGCGGCATCACCAACCAGGCGGACGCCACGGCGGCGATGGAAGGCGGCGCCACGGCGCTCGGGTTCAATTTTTATTCGCGCAGCCCGCGGTATATCGCGCCGGATCGCGCCGCCGCAATCTCGACTTCGCCGGGCGTGCGCCGCGTGGGCGTGTTCGTCGATGAAGCGCCCGGGCGCGTGGAGCAGATCGCGCGCATGGCTCACCTGGATGTGGCCCAGTTGCACGGCAACGAGCAGCCTGCCGGGTACCCCGCGGCGCTGGCCGTGTGGAAAGCGGTGCGCGTCACCGGCGACGTGGATTTCGCGCCTTATCGAACGTGCCCGGCCGAAGCGCTGCTGCTGGATGGGCCGGCCGGGAAGCTCTACGGCGGCTCCGGCAGGAGTTTCGACTGGCGGCTGGCCGCCGGCATCGGCAAGCCCATCGTGGTGGCGGGCGGCCTGGACGCCTCGAACGTCGCGCGCGCCATTCAACTCGCGCACCCGTGGGGCGTGGATGCCTGCTCGCGCATCGAGAGCGCTCCGGGGAAGAAGGATCACCAGAAGATGAACGCATTCCTGCAAGCGGCCAAGGCGGCGCTCGGCGCATGACTCCGCAGCCCGATCGCACCGGCCATTTCGGACCCTACGGCGGCCGCTACGTTCCGGAAGTGTTGATGGCTCCGATCGAGGAGTTGGAAACCGCCTACCTGGCCGCGCGCGACGATCCGGCGTTCCAACGCGAGCTCAGCGAACTGCTCAGCACATACGCCGGCCGGCCGACGCCGCTCTACCTGGCCCGCCGCCTGAGCGAACAACTGGGCGCGCGCATCTGGCTGAAGCGCGAAGACCTGCTGCACACCGGCGCGCACAAGATCAACAACTGCCTGGGGCAGGCGCTGCTGGCGCGCCGCATGGGGAAGCGCCGCATTATTGCCGAAACGGGGGCCGGACAGCATGGCGTAGCAACCGCGACGGTTTGCGCGCTGCTGGGTTTCGATTGCGTGGTGTATATGGGCGAAGAAGACATGCGCCGGCAGCGCCTCAACGTCTTCCGCATGCGCATGCTGGGCGCGCGGGTGGTGGCCGTCTCGAGCGGCAGCCGAACGCTGAAGGACGCCATCAGCGAGGCCATGCGCGACTGGGTCAGCAACGTCGGCGACACGCATTACCTGCTGGGCTCGGTATTGGGCGCGCATCCCTATCCCATGATGGTGCGCGATTTTCACAAGATCATCGGCGAAGAGGCGCGCCGCCAGATACTGGATGCGGAAGGCCGGCTGCCGGACACGATTTTCGCCTGCGTGGGCGGCGGGTCGAATGCCATCGGTATTTTTCACGCCTTTCTGAACGATCGGACAGTCGAACTGGTGGGAGTGGAAGCCGGCGGGCGCGGCTGCGCGATCGGCGAGCATGCGGCCCGCTACCGCGGCGGAGCGCCGGGCGTGCTGCAAGGTTCTTACAGCTACGTGCTGCAGGACGATGACGGGCAGATCGCGCTCACGCACTCGGTCTCGGCGGGCCTGGATTACGCCATGATCGGGCCGGAGCATGCATGGCTGCACGACGAGAACCGCGCCGAATACACGGCGGTTTCCGACGCCGAAGCGCTCGAAGCGGCGCGGCTGCTTTCCCGTACCGAAGGAATCATTCCGGCGCTCGAATCGGCGCACGCGGTGGCCGAGGCGGTGCGCCGCGCGCCCGCCGCACACGGGAAAGTACTGCTCGTGAATGTCTCCGGGCGCGGCGATAAGGACATCGACATCTACCGCGAAAATTTCCCCGATCTCGACCAGTCATGACGCGTATCGGCCATCTCTTCGAAACGTTCGCGAGCCAAGGCCGCAAAGGCCTGATCGCTTACCTGACGGTCGGCGACCCGTCGCCCGAGCAGACACCGGCGCTGGTGGAGGCCCTGGTGCGCGGCGGCGCGGACCTGATCGAGCTGGGCGTTCCGTTTTCCGATCCCATTGCCGACGGACCCGTGATTCAAGCCGCCGGCGAGCGCGCGCTCAAGGCCGGCACCACGTTGCGGCGCGTGCTCGAGGTGGCCGCGGAAATCCGCGCGAAATCCGAAGTGCCGCTGCTACTCTTCACTTATCTCAACCCGGTGGTGCGTTACGGCCTGGAGCGGCTGGCCCGCCACGCAGCGGCCGCCGGCATCGATGGCTGCCTGCTTACCGACGCCTCCGTGGAAGAAGCCGGCGACTACGTGGCCGCCATGCACCGCCATGGCCTGGACACCGTTTTCCTGGCGGCTCCCACCAGCACCGAACGGCGGCTGAAGCTGGTGGCGCAGTACTCGACGGGATTCGTCTACCTGGTTTCGCGGACCGGGGTCACGGGTGAACGCGAATCGCTTTCCGCGGCCGTCACGCCGCTGGTCGAGGCGGTGCGCGCCGTCACTAATCTGCCGCTGGCCGTGGGCTTCGGAATTTCAAAGCCCGAGCACGTGGCCGCACTCGGACGGCAGGTGGAGGCGGTTGTGGTGGGCAGCGCCATCGTACGGCTGATCGAGCGGAACGCCGGGAATGCTTCGCTCGAAATCCAGCTTGAATCGTTTGTCCGTGAATTGAAGCGCGGGTTCGGAGCGCACCGATGACCCCGGATGAAGCCCGCGAGCGCCTCGAAGAGCTGCGCGTCCTGATCGACGACGTGGATCGCCGCATCGTCGATCTGTTAAACCAACGAACGCGCGTGGTGGAGGATATCGGCCGCGTGAAGCGCCAGGCCGCGCTGCCCATTTACGAACCGAAGCGCGAGGACCAGGTTTTCGCCAACGTCGCGCAATCGAACCAGGGACCGATGACGCACGAGGCGTTGCGCGGCATCTTCGAGCGCATCATCGACGAAATGCGCAAAATCCAGCGCATACGCATGGTATCCGAGGGAGAGAAATAGATGTTTGTGGTCATGCAGCAGGGAGCCACCGAGGAACAGATCGAGGCGGTCATCAACCTGATGGTGGAAACGGGCTTCGACGTCCACCGTTCCACCGGCGTCATCCACACGGTTCTGGGCGGGGTGGGCGGCAAGGAAGAGTTCGACCTGGCGGTCTTCGAGGTGATGGAAGGCGTAAAAGAAGCGCATCGCATCGTTACGGCGTATAAACTGGCCAGCCGCAGCTTCCGTCCGGGCGGCACCATCGTCAAGATTCGCGGTGTCGAAATCGGCGGTGCCCGCGTGGTGGTGATGGCCGGCCCTTCGAGCGTGGAGAGCCGCGACCAGATCAACCGCTCCGCCGAGGTGGTGGCAGCGGCCGGCGCGCGCGTGATTCGCGGTGGCGCCTTCAGACCGCGCAGCTCGCCGTATGCGTTCCAGGGGCTGGGCGAAGAAGGACTGCGCCTCTTGCGCGAGGCCGCCGACCGCAACGGATTGCTGGTGGTGAGCGAGGTGATGGACCAGACGCAGATCCCGCTGGTGCGGCAGTATGCCGACATCCTGCAAGTGGGCGCGCGCAACATGCAGAACTTCAACCTGCTGCGCGAACTCGGGGCGCAGCGCATGCCGGTGCTACTCAAGCGCGGGATTTCCGCTACCATCGAAGAGTTGCTGCTTTCGGCGGAGTATATCCTGGCGGGAGGCAATTACGACGTCATCCTCTGCGAGCGCGGCATCCGGACTTTCGAGACATATACGCGCAACACGATGGATATCTCCGCCATCCCGGTGGTGAAAAAGCTTTCGCACCTGCCCATCATTGCCGATCCTTCGAATGGGACGGGCCGCCGCGACAAGGTGGTCCCCATGGCCCGCGCGGCGGTAGCCGCGGGCGCCGACGGCCTGCTGGTGGAAGTGCATCCCGACCCCGACCGGGCTTTGAGCGATGGGGCGCAATCGCTCCGTCCCGAACAGTTTCAGGAATTGATGCGCCAGTTACGCATGATCGCCCCCGCCGTAGAAAGGGAAATCTAGCGTGCGGCCGGCTCTAATTCCCGGCGGTCCCAGAATCGGTGGGGCAGACCCCCTGGTCTGCGCGGGACGCCCTCGTCCCGCTGCCGGAACAACGCTATTGGCACTCTGCAAGGCTCGGACGGGCCGACGGGAGCGTCGGCCGCAGACCAGGGGGTCTGCCCCACAAGCCTGGCTGACTGCGAGGATATTAGCCCGGTGAATAAAGTCGCCATCGTCGGAACCGGACTCATCGGCGCCTCCTTCGGGCTGGCGCTGCGCAGGGCCGGGTACCGGGGCGAAATCGTGGGCGTCAGTTCTCAGCCGGCCATCGCCGAGGCGCTCGAAGCCAGAGCAATCGATCGCGGAGCGCCGTTGGCCGAAGCCGTGGCGCAAGCCGGGCTGGTTTTCCTTTCGCAGACCATCGGCCGCATCCTGGATACCGTTCGCCATCTGGACGCGCTGGTGGAACCCGGCGCGCTGGTTACCGACGCCGGCAGCACCAAGTGCGAGATCGTCGACGTGGCGCGGGAGACGATCCGCCGCGCGCAATTTCTGGGGGGCCACCCCATGGCGGGCAAAGAGAAGCGCGGGGCCGCGGAAGCCGATGCCGATTTGTTTCGCGGCCGCACGTGGGTGCTGACGCCGGATGAGCCGGCTGAGCTCGAGACTCCGGCCGCGCGAGAGTTTCGGGAATGGTTGGAGCGCATGGGCGCCCGCATCGCGGTGATGGACTGCGATGAGCACGACCGGGTGGTGGCGCTTACCTCACACTTGCCGCAACTGGCTTCCACGGCTCTGGCCGCGACCGTCGCCGGTTCGGCCCATATCGAAATTTCCGGCCCGGGGCTGTACGATATGACACGTCTCGCCGCCAGCTCCTATGAGCTGTGGCGCGACATTCTGGCAACCAATACCGATCACATCGAGCGATCGCTGGCCCTATATATACAGATGTTGGAGCACATGCGCGAAAACCTTCGTACGCGGCAGCTCCAGGAGGAATTTCAACGCGGCGCGGCTGTGGCCGGCCGTCTGCGCGGGGCAGTCTGACTCTCCGCGCCAAATTAGGATAAACTACGCATGAGGCGCTTAATCGTACCTCGAACACCGACGGACCTTTCGTCCGGGGGTGGACCCGCGGCCTTTCAGGCGCGGCGGACCTCGCGGTCCTACGCACCAAATGCCGAACTGAAGGAATTCAAAATGGAACAGAAACTCAAGATCGCCGTGTTCATCGATTTTGACAATATCGAGATCGGCGTCAAATCCACGCTGCACCGCGAATTCGACGTGGCAGCCGTGCTGGACGCATTGAAAGAACGGGGCGAAATCGTCACCAAATTTGCCTATGCAAACTGGGGACGGCAGGAATCCGCCACCCGCGCGCTCTCCGAGCACGCCGTACAGATGGTGCAACGCGACCCCTCGCCGCGCGGCGACAAGAATGGCGCCGACATCAACCTGGCCCTCGATGCACTCGAGATGGCCTTCACCCACGACCACATCAACGCCTTCGCCATTGTCAGCGGCGACAGCGACTTCATTGCGCTGGTGAACAAACTGAAGCAATACGACAAGCGGATTTTCGTAGTCGGCGGGCGTGCTTTCACCAGCACGATCCTGCAGAAGAATTGCCACGAGTTCGTGGCCTACGAATCGATCATCGACGAGCCGCGGCCGCGCTCCGGCGGCGGCCACCAGCCGCAGCAACAACAACAACAGCAGCAACATTCCGAAAAGCCGCCGCAGCAGCAACAGCAGCAGCAGCAGCAACAACAGCCACAACAGCAGCAGCAACAGCAGCGCCCGCCGCACAAGCGCGTGGCGCTCGATCTGGCGCAGTCCATGCCGCTGGTGGAGCGGGCGCTTGGGGTGCTGGAACGCCGCGAGGTGCGGCCGCAGCTCGGGCTGCTGAAATCCACCATGCTGCAACTCGATTCCACATTCAACGAGAAGGCATACGGCGCCAGCTCCTTCACCGATTTCGTGGAGAAGCTGCAAAAGGCCGACTACGTGGAAGTCTCCGGGGGCGAAGGCCGCTACATGATCCGCCTGAGGGGCGGCGCGGCTCCCGAAAAGCCCGGCGCCAAACCCGAAGAGGCCATCCCGCTGCTGCGCGACGTGCTCGAAACGCACCGCCTGGACATCGACAACGGGGCCGTGGCCGACGAATTGGCCGAATGGGTTCATCAGGACCAGCCCGGTTTCGACTGGCACCGCTATGGGTTTCAGGAATTCGGCGAGCTGCTGAACTACGCGCAGGACAAGGGCCTGGTTCGCATACAGGCCGATGAAGAGAAGGGTCTAATCGTCTACCTGGGCACCGAGTTCCATCCGCCCGCTGCGCCGCCCGAACCGGAAGCGGTCGTGGTGATGGAGGAAGAAGAGGAAGACGAGCCCCAGCCGCTGGTCCCGGGCCAGCCGACGGCCACCGGAGAGATTCCGATTCCGGCGCCGACTCCGAAGCCCCAACGAAGGCCGCGCACCCCGCGCAAATCTTCGGGCGGCGAGGATGGGAATAAGAAGAGGCCCAGCCGGTCAAGGAAGAAGCCGGTATAGGCGCTGCACGATTGAATTGCGGCTATGCCGCTCTTAAGGGGGCAGGTTCAGACTTGCCCCTGGAGTTTCTAAATCCTCAAGCTTCCTTAAGACCACTGGTAGCGCCGGCGGTCTTGCCGCCGGTGTCTTGTGCGCGCTTGATATTGCCACTCCTCGCGCCCACGCCGCTTGGCCGCTTCTTACCGGATTTCGCTCAACGCATGCGATCACTGCGCCGAGTTGCTTTTCGGTGCTTACGCCCAGGGCTTGGGATCGGCGCGGGTGGATGGAGCTGGCGCCAGACCCGAAATTCTGGTAGTGGCTCGTTTGTCCGCGCAGACGATCGCTTCTACGGGTCGGCGACTTTCGTCCAAGTGGTCGGGATCCGTGCATGCCAACTGCCGTGAGCGGCGTTTCATAGGAGGAATCCTCAAGCACCCGGATTATGCTCGCCGCACCGACCGAATTCGAGCAGTCTCCGAGTGGTGCGTTACTCGGGCGGTAAGTCCCTGTTCTGTCGAAACCTCGATAAAGGTCGAGGGACAAAGTACGACTCGACTAAGGCACTTTGCTACGCAAATCCTGCCGATGCGTTCTAACACCTATTTCTCCATCTTCCCCATGATCCGTATGTATGGAGTGGTGCTGCCGAAATCCAAGGAGACATCGTCACCGGTAAACTGCATGGAAAAGGTCTGGGTCACAACATCGCCAAGGATGTGAGACCTGACTACAAAGGTCTTGTCGTTGGCCCAAGAACCCTTGCTGGCGAGCCAGGACGGCTCGGAATTGCTACCCAGGGAGATTCCAGTATTCACGATCCGGAAGTTCCCGTCGAGGCCGACCGGAAAATCAAGGATCTGCTTACCGATCGCCACCTTCATGATGCATTCACGAGCGTCTTCAAAGGACAGGACGAAGGACTGCATGCCTAGCTTATTGGGCTCCAGGGCATATTTCTTACCAGCCACTTTGGTGGCGATTCCCGGCATCGATCCAACCGGTTGAGCCAAGGGTCTTTCCAGCTCGTTGAGCAAGCGACTCAGGGCTTGAGCGGCTTCGGGATTGGAAGGCACGGGACCTTTGCTTGAGGCCGCCTGGAAAACGTAGGGGTCCAGATACTGAAAGATGGCGCCCTGGTCTTCACTGGTAACGGCGACCACCATCTTTAGGTCTGGCCTGACGATGATGTATTGGCCGTTGTACCCCCTGGCCTGATAGCCTTGGGCAGGAATCCACCACCAATAGCCATACTTGATGGCCATGGGATAGTTGAGGTCGGGACCAATGCTCACTTTCGGCGAGGTTGATTCTTCGACCCATTCTCTGGGTACGACTTGCTGACCGTTCCACACTCCCTTGTTGAGGTAGAGAAGGCCAAACTTGGCCATATCCCTTGGTCTCAAAAAGAGCTCCGCACCCCCCAGGTAGATTCCTTTGTTATCTTTGCTCCATTGGACATCGGAAATCCCCAAAGGCTTGAACAAGAAGGAAGCGGCAAATTCCTTGGTGCTCTTGCCGCTTGCCTTCGTCAAAATGGCCGACATCATGTGCGCCAGCATCGTGTTGTATTCGAACTTTTCGCCCGGAGTGTCGCGCATCGGGACAACGTTCCAGGTTTCCAGGTTGTTAGGCGACACAGGACTGGCGGTTTCCTGATCGTAGCTCCAGGCCAACCCCGCGGTCATGGTCAACAGGTGCCGGAGGGTGATCTCCCTCTTCTGAGGATCAGTGACATACTCCGGGTAAAACTCCGAAACCTTCTGGTCGAGGCCGCTCAGGTACTTTTCCCTGAGGGCAATCCCCACCAGGGCGGAAAGAATGCTTTTCGCAGCGGATTTGACATTGTGCGAGGTTTCTTTGTGGTAGGGCGCGAGATAACTTTCCGTGATCAGATACCCGTTCTTGACGATCAAGATGCTATGAAGGCCGCTGCCTCCCTTCGCCTTGATGCCCTGGAACATCTCCAGTAATTTCCGGGAGTCGATTCCCTGCGCTTCCGGCGTTGAAATCTTCCAATTGTCATCCGGCAAGTGGGAGTTAGAACCTTGGCCGTATGAGAAGAAAGGAAATAGGAAACCCAATGGGAGCGCTAGAAAGATGGAGCCTAGACCTCTTGCGTTCATTGAGAACCCTCCTGACCTAGAGCAAGCCGGCGCTCAGGGTGTCACCCTGAGCGGAGACGCCTTCCAGGATGATTGAACAAGGCGCAAATTGCCTTCCTCCGAGTGTACGTGTGCGCTGCGTGTGAAGTTCCGGAAATGGGTCCGACTCGCGTGATAGACGGGGACCTGGGAAGGGAAAGACGAAGTTCTGGGCGAGTGGTCGGCGACTCAGAGAGAGCCCGGACGGGTTCTTGGACATTACTCCCGTCCCCGTCACGTCAACTGGCGGCATAAAGCCCAAACCGCCGAGGTGTCCCCAGCGACAATCCGGGAAATGGCTTGGGCTTCTCAACCTGACCCGCTATCGAAACTCAAGAAGTCCCCCCGGTGGGAACCGCTATCCGTAGCTCTGCAAGTCGCCGGTCACAACTGTTTCAGTATTTAAATTCAGCCATTTAGCCGGAATTGCTTGCGACAGGCGTCTGCTACATTCAAAGCAGAGGGTCCGTGCAAGAGGTTCAGACCGCACCCTTCGTCCCGCCCGGTCCCCAAGATTGGCTTCGTTTGGCCATCGCCTGCCTGCTTTCCGATGCCCGCCCTTCCCAACCCGCAATCCCCGTCCCGTAGGCTTCCCTGGACCCTCAGTGCAATTTATTTTCCCCGCATAATCAGTAACTTAGCCAGAAAAGCTTGCTCCAGGAGTCCGCTACTCTAAAAACAGAAGAGGGTTGCACGCGACGGCAACCCTCGGTGGCCCGGAGGGTACGGCGGATCTGGGGCGGTCCGCCGCACCTCCGGAGATTGGCTTTTTCCATGAAGACTTTGCAGCAGATTTGCGTCTGCGCCTTGTTGACGGCGCTGACGGGGCTCGCGGTGTGCGCCATTGTTTTGGTCCGCACCGCTACCGGCGCCGTGGCCGCTATTCCGGGCCAGATGGACGCCACACGCGCGGCGCTCGATGGCGAAATTGCGGCGGCGCGGCACGATGTCATCGGGCAAGTGGCCGACTCGCGCCGCGACCTGCTCGAACGCACCGAGCGGCAAGCCGCCGCGCTGCGCGAAGGCGTGCTCAGCGAAGCCGGACGCATCCGCGAGGACGCCGACCGCCGCGTCGGCGATACGCTGCAGCGCGCCGACACCGCGCTAGACACCGCACAGAGCCTGCGCCAGGATCTGAAACCAGTCATCGAGGCCGCGCAGCATACGTTCGAGCACACCGATAAGACCGTCGCCGATCTGCACCCGCAGCTTCTCGGTCTGATCGCGGCATCCAAGGTCACGGCCGGTGAGACCGCGCAGGCCATGCGCGATTTTCGCGGAGCGGTTCCGGGCTTTCTGACACAGAGCCAGGCCATCGCCGGCAACGTGCAGACGGCAACGCTGAGCTTCAGCGGCGTGGCCGACAACCTCAACCGGCTGACCAAGCCGAAATGGTACGACCGGCTGCTGGGCTACGCCCTCAATGGCGCAGTCATCTACCGCAACCTCAACCCGATTACCAGCCTCACGGTGACCGGCGCACAGATCCTGACCAGCAGACCTTGAAACGGACGATATGAACTCGCTCACTCAATACAACAGAGTCCGCTTCCAGCTTCGGCCGGGCGACGTGGTGATGTTCTGGGGACGATCGCCGCTGTCCCGGGCTATCGAGTTGATCGACGCCGGGCCGAGCCATTCCGCCGTGATCCGGCAACCCGTCACTGATGAAGGAGCAGACGCGACGATCTGCCAGTCAACCATCCAGAACGGGATCAACGGGGTGCAGACCGACCCTCTGGGCGCGACCATCGCCGGGTATGACTCAGGAGCATCGATAGCGGCGCTGCGTTTAGACGATATGACCCGTTCGAAGATCGATTGGGAACAGTTCTACGCGGTCATCGGAGCGGCCGAAGATCGCGTTGGCTACGACGTCCCCGATCTGTTCGAGTTCCTTCTCCGCGATGTGCCCATCCTGGGCGCGCGCGTGGCGCAGGGAGAGCATAAAGCCAAGATGGTGTGCTCCTCCTGGGTCACCGCGGTTCTGGAATCTTGCGGCGTTCTGACCGGCATCAACTGGACCCAGGTTACACCGCAACAACTCGTCGAAATGCACATCTACCGGGATTTCCTGCCGCTTCTCGGAAATCCCAAACCATCACGATTCAACACGATTCGAAAGGCAACCGGCAATGAAGAAACCTATCGTTTTCGCGCTCTTCGCCATGGCGGCGTTCGGGCAAACCACAACTGCACCAACCACAACAACCACAACGATCGCAGCCACGGCGGCGACGGTCAACATCGGCTTTCCCGCTTCGGTGCTTCCCACCGGCATTGCGGCCTTCGCCGAGTTCAACCAGCTTGGCAATCCGCGATGGACCGGGGGCATCTCGCTGCTCTATCCGATTGCGGGCTCCGTAGGCATCTACGGTTCGACTACGGCGGACGTGTCGCCCAAATTCTCGACCGATCCGACGACGGGCCGCAAGTTTTACGCCATTCAATCGAGCGCACGCCAGGGCGTCCACAAAAGTCTCTTCGCGACGGGCCGATTCACAGCCTTGATCGGCGCGGACGTGGGCCCGAGTTTCAGCCAGAATACCAGCTCGCTGATCACAACCGGCAAGAGCGCCATCACCGTGAGTTTCAGTTCCTCGTTCATCGCCACTGGCGTGGTGCAACTCAATCCGGCGTTCAGCTTGGTCGTGCCGTTGCGTATGCTCTATATCTCGGGGATTGGCTGGAATCCGGTTCTGGAAGCCGGGATCATCATCAACCTGAAGAACCTGCCCAAGGCAAAACAATGAAAAGCGCAAGGCTCATTCCAATTCTCTGGTCCGTGCAGTGGGCCGTGACGGGAAGCAAGGCGTAGACCTATGCCGCAATATCTAATCAACACCTTGACGGGCAGCGCGGCCGCACTCATCGCTTCCGCAGCCGCGCGAGCCCTACCGCAGCCCGTTGAAAACGGCTCGCGGCTCTACCTGTGGTTCTACCGGTTCGCCCACTTCATTCTCGCCAACTTCGACAAGGCGCAGATCTCCAATCAAAACCAGCCAAGCGGGAATTGACCACCTTACCAGACACCGGGGAGCCGAGCGGGCGCTTTTCGTTGCGGCGCCGTCAGGAAATCCAGGAACGGCTTCATAACGCGGAAGCGCCGCAGCACTTCGGTGAACAGATCGGGCGTGGTGGCCAGATCCGGAGGCAGTTCGGTGTATAGGATGAAACTCTTGAAGCGGAGCAGATCGGCCGCCGGATCGGTGGAGCAGAAGCCTTTTGGAACGCGCGACAGTTGCTCGCCCTGGACCTCTCCCAGCAGTTGGCGGATCGGCCGCGCGGCCAGAATTTTGCGGAATTCCGCGTGATGCTCGGCGATGTGCCGGCGGATTTCGAGCAGCACCGGCGGCTCCGGCATGTACACCCCGCCGCCCACTGCCACTTCCTTGTGCGAAACCTGAAGGTAATAGCCGCCATACTTATGCGGCCCGGTGCCGCGGCGGTGGAAGCTGGCGGCGATGTGGGTTTTGTACGGCGTCTTGTCGTTGCTGAAGCGCGTGTCGCGGTAGATGCGGTAGATGGCCTTGTCGGGATCGGTCGAGTATTCCGGAGCGAAGCTCTTCAAGGCGGCATTCAGCGCTTCCACCAATTGGCGCATGGGCTGTTTGACGTGCTGATCGAAAACCGGCTTGCGCGGTTGAAACCACTCGCGGTCATTGTGGCGCGCCAAACCGCGAAAGAAGGCGATGGCCTCCGGCGGAAATCCCTGAAATCCCGATCGCATGCAGTGCCTCTCCTATAATGAAAACGATGCCGACTACGGAAGAGACGCAAGCGCGCCTCGCCGAGATTCCTAATTTAACCGTTTTCAACCAGGCTCCGCTCTCCCGCTATACGCGTTTTGGCATCGGCGGGCCGGCCGACCTTTACGCGGAGACGGGCAGCGCGGAAGCCTTCATCGCGGCGCTGGCTGTGGCGCGCTCGAGCGGCATCCCGACCATGGTGATCGGCGGCGGGACCAACCTGATTGTCTCCGACGGCGGTTATCGCGGAATCGTGCTGCGCTACACGGGCGAACGCCTGCTGGCCTCGAACGGGCGCGTCTCGGCCGACGCCGGCGCGTCGCTCCAGGACCTGGTGGATTTCGCGATCGGCCGCGGGCTTGCCGGCCTGGAGACGCTCTCCGGCATTCCCGGCTCGGTGGGAGCGGCCATCTATGGCAACGCCGGCGCGTACGGCCACTCCATCTCCGAGCGGGTGCTCAGAGTCCGTTTCTTCGACGGCGCGGCCCTGCGGATGTTTGAGAATGAGGAGTGCCAATTCCATTACCGGGAGAGCATTTTCAAGCAGCGCAAGGACTGGATGATTCTCTCCGTCGAGTTGCGGCTGGACCCGGCCGACGCCGCGGCCCTGCGTAGCGCGGCGGATGAGATTCTGAAGGTGCGCAACGAGAAGTTCCCGGTCACCATGAAGTGCGCGGGCAGCATTTTCAAGAATCTGATGCTGCTCGAACTTCCGGCCGGCGTGGCGGCGCAAGTACCGGCCGCGGCGGTGCGCGAGGGAAAAGTCCCGGCGGCGTGGTTCCTCGATCAAGTGGGAGCCAAAGGGATGACGCGGGGCGAGATTCACGTAGCCACTTATCACGCCAACCTGATCTACAATGCCGGCGCGGGGACCGCGGCCGACCTCTGTGCCCTGATTGCGGAGCTGAAAGCGCGCGTCCGCGAGCGGTTTGGAATCGAGTTGGAGGAAGAAGTCCAATACGTGGGCTAAAGCCGCGGGCCGCCGCCGCCGATCAAGCGGCTGATGGCCGACGCACTGCTGACGCCTGTTGCCCGCCGCTTTGTGGCCGCCATGGCACGAGCGATTGCGCCGGACGCCGGCCGGCTGGATCGCCGATTTCGCAAGATGCTGTGCGCGCGCGGCTATAATGCCGCCCAGATTCGCGCCTTGCTCGCGATTACGCCGGCAGCGGCTTCGCGGCTGCGCCGGCTCAGCCAGTTCCTGGAACAAGTGCGATACAACGGGCGGCGGCTGGCGAAGCTGAACGTGCGGCCGGCAAAGGTGGACGAAGCGCTGCGCGAGTTCGGCGGGCTGCTCGACAGCCTGCTCGGCGAACGGTTTCAGCCGGCGCGCGAGCAACTCTATCTCTCTACTACGCTCGAACTCGGCAGCGCCTATTACCAGGTGCGCGAGGCCGAGGCTCAGGCGTTTTTCGACCTGGTGCGCGCGGAGGCCGAATCGACCTCGCTCGACGGCCTGATGCAGCGCTTCGCGCGCATCCTGACCCGCACCTTTCGAGCGGGCGCTGGGCATCTGCTGTTGCTCGACCGGCCGGCCAGCGGAAAACTCGCGAGGCCGCTCTATATTGAGCGCGGCCAACCCGAGGAGCGGCTTCTGGCCGTGTCGGAACTGCGCGGCCGCCACGCTTCCTATTGGTCTTTCCCGATGGGCCAGGTGGCGCTGCTGCAGTTTGGTTTTGCCGTACCGTACCCGTGGCTCCCCAGAGAACTCGCCTTGCTCAACGCCGTGGCCGAGCGATGCCAGGAGGCCATTGAGAAGGCGCGCCTGGAAGCCGAAAACCGGCGCCTGGAAGCCGAAGCGCGCCAGGCCGAAGAAGACGAGCGCCGGCGCATCGGCCGTGAATTGCATGACGAGGCCGGACAATTGCTGCTCCTGTTGCGCCTGGAACTGGAGATGATGGAGCGGCAGGCCCCGGCCGAGATGCGGCCGCGCGTGGCTGAGGCGCGCCGGATTGCGGAGCGAACGGTGGACGAAATCCGTCGCATCGTGGCGGCGCTAAGCCCTGCCGTATTGGAACGGTTGGGCCTGAAAGCCGCTCTGCGCCAGTTGGGCGCACGCTTCCGCAGGCTGCATCCGGCCGGCTTGCGGCTGCGGATCTCGGGCGTTTGGGAGGATCTTCCCAGGCAAACCCAGGAGGTGATTTACCGCGTGTCGCAGGAATCGCTACAGAACATCGCAAAACATTCCCAGGCGACTCATGTAAACCTTTCCCTGCGAGAGGCCGATAAGAGTATCAGGCTGAGCGTCGCGGATAATGGCGCCGGCTTCAGCGTGGAAGCGGCAGCGGGCAAGCCGATGTCTTTCGGTCTGGCGGGCATGCAGGAGCGGGCCCGGCTATTGGGTGGCCAGCTCAACGTTTGCAGCCAGCCCGGGAGAGGCGTCGCGGTCAGGCTCGTGTTGCCGAAGGGCTCCGCAACGGTGGTGGTGCATGGCAAAAATACGCATACTCTTAACTGACGATCACACTCTGTTCCGGCAGGGCATCCGGACGCTGCTCACGGCAGAACCGGACATGGAAGTTGTAGGCGAAGCGGCCGACGCCGCCGAATCGGTGGCGCGGGCCAGCCAGCTACGTCCCGACATCGTCCTCATGGATATTGGGATGCTTGGGATGAGCAGTTTCGAAGCCACGCGCCAGATTCGCAAGGAGCGCGCGGAGACACGCGTCATCTTTCTGTCCATGTACGACGACGAAGATTACCTCGCGGAGTGTGTCGAAATCGGCGCCGGTGGGTACATCCTCAAGGACAGCCCGTCGGACCAGTTGGTGACAGCCATCCGCGAAGTTCACCGCGGCGGCAGCTATCTCAGCCCGCGGCTGCTCACCCGCCTGGTTGACGACTTTCGGGTTCAGGGACCCGGCAGTGTGCGCCAGCCGCGCTTCGGCACGCTGACCAAACGCGAGCGCGAAATCCTCAAAATGCTGGCGGAAGGCAAATCGGTCAAGGAGATCGCCGCGGGGTTCGATCTCAGCGTCAAGACCGTGGAGGCGCATAAGTTCAATCTGATGCGCAAACTGAACATTCACAACAAAGCGCAGCTTGTGCAGTATGCCATCCAGAAGAAAATCATCCGGCTGATGGAACCGGTCGCGATCTGAGTGGAGCTAAGCTGCACGGGTCCGGGTTTCCACGTGTGTTCCGGCTGACACGTAAGGCGCTTGTGCAAGCCGCTTTGAATTCAGTAGGTTAGGTTCTGGTCATCCTCCTGCACCTTCCCTCCTCGTAAGGAGGATTGGAAGATGCGCAAAGTGGAAGATCAAGTCCGCAAGCTGGCGGCCCTTACCAGCGTTTTGTTGATGGCCACGGCCGAAGCTCTGGCCCAGGAAAACCAGGCGCGAACCACGCGCCGCGTGGTGGTCAGCATTCCGGACCGCAGACTCGCGGTGATGGACTCGGGGCGCGTGGTGAAGATCTTCTCGACCGCCGTGGGCGCACCGGAATCTCCCAGCCCCAGCGGCTTGTTTCAGATCGTCAACAGCATCCCCGATCCCACCTGGTACTCGAAAGGCAAGATCGTCGGCCCGGGACCGTCCAATCCGCTCGGCCCGCACTGGCTCGGCCTGAGCCTCAAAGGATATGGCATACACGGCACCAGCAAGCCTTCGTCGATCGGCCACGATGCGTCTCACGGTTGCATCCGGCTCCGCAATAGCGATATTCGCGAGTTGGCAAAAATGGTCCAGATCGGCGACGCGGTGGAACTGCACGCGGAGCGGACTCCCGAGACCGAACAGATCTTCGGCCAGGCGGTGGTTGCGGCGCGGGCCACGGCGCCCGCCGGAGTGGGAGCCGCGCAGTAACAGGAGCTGACGATGACGAATCTTCTAGGTTGTGTGTTAATGGGTGCGATCACGTTTCCGGTTTCGTTCTTTGTCGCGCGGAGCTGTTTGCGGGGTGTCATCCGCATTGTGACGAAAGCGGGATCCTGAGCAGGGTCCTGAGACGGCGAGACAACCGCGATGTGCTATGATCGCAGCCGTGAAGGGATGGCCCGCGGTTCTGGCCGCGCTCCTGTTCATCCTCCCGCGATACGCCCGATCCGCTGACGATCCCGCCGGCGCCGCGCGCGAACTGGCGCGAAGGACGGCGGCATTCGCCGGAAGAGGCGCGCTGGTCGCGGTGGCATGGCGTAACGTGGCATCTCTCGATTCAGCGGCCGCGGGACAGGCGCGCGCGGCATTCGAAACCACTCTGGAAGAAGCCGGCGTACGCGTGAGCGAGATTGCGCCCACGGTGGCAGTCGAAATCACGCTCTCGGAGAACCAATCGCAATACCTGATGGTGGAAGAATCGCGCAAAGGCGAAGAGCGACAGGTGTGGATCGCCTCCTGGAAGCGCGGCACACCGCCGGCGGCTTTGGCGGAGGGCGTGGCGCTCGAAAAGAAGCTGGTGTGGGAGCAGGACGAAGCGATCCTCGACGTGGCTTTCCCGGCGGCTGGGCTGCTGGTGCTTTCGCCCGCCCGGGTGGCGCTCTACACGCAGGCGAAGGGTAAATGGGAAGCCTCAAAATACGTTGCGCTGACCCCGGCGAAGCCATGGCCGCGCGACCTGCGCGGGCATCTTCGCACCAGCGGCAAGGGGTTCCAGGCGTTTCTGCCTGGGATGGCGTGCAGCGGCGCGACGGAGCCGGCGCTCGAAATGGAATGCCGCGCTGCGGACGAGCCCTGGGTGCTCGAATCGGGCAGCCGAGCGATGCTGCTAGGGAACTTCGCCGCCGCGCGCAACTACTTCGACGGGCGCGTCACCACACAGAGCGGTGTGCGCAAGACCGTTCCGCCGTTCTTTTCGGCGGCCAGCGTGGAGGATCAGGGCCGGACCTGGTGGGTGCTGGCACAGGTGGACGGGCGGAGCCAGATCTTCGACGCGGCGTGGCAACCGGCCGGCCTGGCGGCGCAATGGGGCAGCGATATCGCCGGCACGGATGCGCGCTGCGGCGGCGGATCGCAGGTGATGGCTACGCGGCCGGCGGACGGCGGGGAACCGGACACCGTGCAGGCCTTCGCAGTGGCGAACCAGGCGGCCACGGCGACGACGGGGGCGGTGGATTTTCCGGGCCCGGTGACGGCACTGTGGCCCTCTGGCGGAACTTCGGTGTTGGCGGTGGCGCGCGATTTGCGAACGGGCAGGTATGCGGCTTACTTGGTCACGGTGGTTTGCGGCAGGTAGCTTAGGGGTTGTGCTGGTGACGGGCGCGACAGCGCTTGCCGCCAGGCGGCCGCACTACGGCGGAACGCTGCGCGTCGAGATGCGTGAGGCATTCGAAAATTCCGAGGCGATGGCGCCGCCGGCGGGGTTTGTTCTGGCCAGTTGGGAAGCTGGCAAGCGAGCGGTTTACACGGCGGACGAAAACGCCGCCGGCGGACGGCCTTATCTGGACTCGATCGAAATTCAAATGGCCAGGCCGCTGCGCGACCAGTCCACCGATCTCGAATTGGGGAAGGCGGACGTAGTCGAGCTGGGGCCCAATGAGCTGCGGCGGCAAATCGCCGGGCGCAAGGTCTGGTCGTCGTCGCCGGTGCTGTTGATGGCGCTGGTATTCGCGCCACGCGTGGAGGATGCGCGCCTGCGCGAGGCTTTGGCGCTGGCGGTGGACCGCGGCGCGATCCACAGCGTGCTGCTGCAACGGCAGGGAGAAATTTCGGGCGCGCTGCTGCCGCAATGGCTTTCGGGCTACGCCTTTCTTTTCGCGCCGGCTTTCGATGGGGCCCGAGCGCGCAGCCTGGTGACGGCGCTCGCGGCGCCGGCTCGAACCATCTCGCTCGCGGTGAGCGACGCTTCTCTGAGGCCTATCGCCGATCGCATCGCGCTGAACGCGCACGATGCCGGACTGGTGGTCCCGGTGACCGCACAGAGCGGTAACGCCGACGTGCGGTTGGTGGAAGTGCGGATGGCATCTTCCGATCCGGCGCGCGCGCTGGCGGAAACCGCTAGCGAGTTGGGTCTGGCGGAGCCCGCGCACGCGGATACTCCGGAGGCGCTCTACAATGCCGAGCGCGCATTGGTCAACGGGTTCCGCGTGATTCCGCTGTTCCATTTGCCGCTGGTTTTCGGAGCGGGCCCACGGGTAAAGGGCGGGCCGGGCATCACACCGTTGGGCGAATGGCATTTTGAGAACTTGTGGGTGGAAGACCGGCCATGACGTTCCGCACGCGGCTCCTGCTGATTTTCACGGTGGCGGTGACCGCCGCGGTGGGCGTGGTGGAACTGGTGGTCTCAAGCCGCGCGCGGCAGGCTTTCGAGGATATGGAAACCAAGCGCGCGGAAGCGCTGGTCACGCAATTCAACAGAGAGTTCGAGCGACGCGGGACGGAAGTGACGCGCACGGTGGAAAGCATCGCGGCGTCGGGAGCGGCGCGCGACATCGCCATTTCCCCGGACCCTGTGCAGTATGTAGACCAGGCCGCATTACTGGCTTCCACGAACGGTCTCGACCTGCTGGAACTGGTGGCGGGCGATGGCGCCATTGTCTCTTCGGCCGAGTGGCCGGCGCGGTTCGGATACAAAGAGGACTGGCTCTTGGGCGAGCCGGACTGGAAAGCGCGCGGCGCATTCCTGAAACGCGAAGAATTGCCGGATGGCGTGGCGCTGGCACTGGTGGCCGTGGGCACGGCCAGCGCGGGCGATCGCAAGCTGTACGTGGCAGGCGGACGGCTGCTGGACCGCGAATTCCTCTCCACGCTGGTGATGCCGGCGGGAATGCGCGTGCTGCTCTACCGCAATCTGGCTCCCCAGTTTTCGGCGGCTGAGCTGATCGGCGCAGCCGGGCCGGCGCCGGGCGCGGCGCGCCTGGAACCGCTGATTGAACAGGTGGAACGACAACGCCACGAAGTGACCGCTACGGTGGGGCGCGGCGCGGACGCCGAGACGTTCCACGCGCTGCCGCTGACCGGGTACGAAAGCGATCTGGTGGGCGTACTGCTGATCGGCAGTTCACGGCGGGACCTGGTGGAGCTGGAAGCGTCGATGCTGCGGACGGCCATCATCGTTGCGACGGCGGGCATCCTGATGGGGATCGCGCTGAGCTGGTGGGCGACGGCGCGCATCACGCGGCCGGTGCGGCGGCTGGCGGAAAGCGCGGGACGAGTAGCGGCGGGCGACTGGGGCGCGACGGTGGAAGTGGCGTCGGCCGACGAGATCGGCCAATTGGCGGGGGCCTTCAATCGCATGACACACGAACTGGTGGAGCAGCGCGACCGGCTGGTGCAAGCCGAGCGGGTGGCGGCGTGGCGCGAGCTGGCGCGGCGCCTCGCGCACGAGCTGAAGAACCCGCTGTTTCCGCTGCAGATCACGGTGGAGAACATGCAGCGGGCGCGCGAAAGCTATCCTGAGCAATTTGACGAAGTCTTCCGCGAAGGCACTGCGACGCTGCTGGCGGAGCTTTCCAATCTGAAGCAAATCATCGCGCGTTTCAGCGATTTCGCGAAGATGCCCGCGCCGCAGATGGAGCCGGTGAACCTGAACGAGATCGCCGCGGAAACCATGAAGCTATTCGAGGGACAACTGGCGAAGGCGCGGGTGCAGGCGGTGGCGCAGCTTGATGCCGCGTTGCGACCGGTCGAAGCCGACCGCGAGCAGATCACGCGCGTGCTGCGCAACCTGATCCTCAATGCAATCGACGCGATGCCGGAAGGCGGAACGCTGACCGTGCGAACCGTCGCGCTGGGGACGGGCGCGCGGCTGGAGGTTTCCGACACCGGCCAGGGCTTGACGCCGGAGGAGTGCGAGCGTCTGTTCACGCCCTACTACACCACCAAGACACACGGCACGGGGCTGGGACTGGCGATTGTGCAATCGGTGGTGAGCGATCACAAGGGAAAAATCTCGGTGGAGAGCGAGAAGGGTAAGGGCACGACGTTCCGAGTTGATTTGGGGTGAGCGGAAGCCGTGAAATACAGTGACACTCGACGGGTTTTGTGGGGCAGGATGGTATCCTGCGCGCCGGTTGGCAACCGGCGCTGGGCGGCCATTGGCAAACATCGGCAGGTGGGTTAACCAACCCGCCGCAGGATACCATCCTGCCCCACAAGCCGGCACCTTCCGTGACCGTATCTTCGACCTCTATAGTTAGTGCGAAATATCCCGGCGGGAGAACAACACATACGCGGCAAGGAAGCCGGCGAGCGTGATCCCCAGAAGCACGGCCACGTTCTTCATCGGAAGCCGTCCGCCCACGATCAAGTCAAACGGGCTGAAATAACGAAATGGCGAAAGCTTCGCCAGCGATTCGACGGGCTGCCAGAGACGACCGAGATAATCGAGAAGAAAGGCCGCGAGCGCGAGCACTCCGGCCGATGCGCCCGCGACGCTGCGACGGCGGGCCGCGGCAGCAATGGCCAGCGCTACGGCGCTCCAGCACAGCATCAGTAAGCCAAGGTTGAGCGCCAGCGAACCGATCAGGTGTACGGAAGGCCGGACGGCATCGGCGGGAGCCAGAGTGGCGAGCCCGATCCACGTTCCCAGCATCATCAATCCAAGTACAAATGCGATCGACAGAATGGCCGCGACGACGCTGCGGGTGATGATCCAGTGACGAGCGAGCGGGCGAGAGAGGATCAAATCCATGAAGCCGATCTCGACTTCGGAAGCCGGCACGGTGGCCACCGCGATGGAGAGTCCCACGAGCGCGCCCATTACGGCCACGTGGAAATATCCCAGACAAGCGATGCCGGCGAAGGACATGAACATGGCGATCGAGGGGCCCAATAACTCGCGGGCGAAGGGAGGAATCAGCGCGCTGAGCTGCGCGAACGCGCCAGAGCGCTCGACCGACCGGGCAACCGCCACCATCAGAATCTGAAAAGCGCAGAGCAAAACGCCCATGGTGAGCAAGAGAGTTCGCATGCGCTTCATCGAATAGGCGAGCAAAAGGAAAGGCGGGCGGGCGGTCATGGGCGATCCTCGCGGTAATACTGCATGACGACATCCTCGAGTTTCGGTTCCACCACTTCGAGATCTTTGACCGGGAACGCGCGCAAGGTTTCCAGGAGCGGCCCCAGGAAGCCTTCCACCTGGAGGGTCCACCGGCGCGGCGCGGTGTCGATGATTTGTATGCCGGGCGGAAGCGCCGGCGGCGCCAACCCGTCTTCCGCCAGATGCACGCGCACGCGGCGGGAAGCGAGCCGGCGGATTTCCTCCACCGAGCGAAGCAGCACGAGCTCGCCTTTGCGCAGCAAAGCGACGCGATCGCATACGCGGTCGACTTCCGAGAGCACGTGCGATGACATGAAGACGGTTGCGCCGCGCCGCTTGGTCTCGGCGATCAGCGTGTAGAAGGCCTCCTGCATCAGTGGATCGAGCCCCTCGGTGGGTTCGTCGAGAAGCAGCAGAGAAGGGTCGGATTGAAAAGCCTGGATGAGACCTAGCTTGCGCTTCATGCCGGTCGAGTACTCGCGCAGGGTTCTGCGCAGGTCGGTGTCGGCGAGGTCGAGGCGGTCCTGGAGGTCGCGGCGACGATTGCGATCGATGGGCCGGCCGCTGAGTCCGGCGAGGAGATCGAGCACCGCGAGGCCGGTGAGGTCGGAATAAATGCCCATTTCGCCCGGGAGGTATCCGATGTTGGACCGTGCGTGCAGTCCCTCGCGCTGGCAATCGTGGCCGAAGATGAAGGCCTGCCCGCGGGTTGGGCGGAGCAGGTCGAGCAGAATGCGAATGGTGGTGGTTTTGCCGGCGCCGTTCAATCCGAGAAATCCGAGGATTTCGCCGGGAGCGACGTCGAAGTGAAGATCGTTTACCGCGAGCAGTTTGCCGTACTGCTTGGTGAGGGCCCGGATTGAGACGGCTGGGGCGGCGGGCATGGTGAGGGCCTGTGATTTTAAGCCGTATTGTCGCACGGGGCATCTTCGCAGTGTCGCCAGTCCCGGCAGGGAAAAGCCAACCTGCGCGTCTGTTCTAGACTGGTTAGGTCATGCCTGCCTTATACTCTGCGAGCGTTTCCGACTTCCTCGCGCATGAGGCCGATTTGATCATAGGCCGGCAGACCAACCTCATACAACAGGGGTTCACCGAGTTGTCGGCGGAACAGTTGGACGCGTGGCGCCAACAGATCCCGATCTTGCGGGACGCCCTGGGCTCGCATGCCACTCGAAACTGGCATCTATTGCTGGAATTCTCTATCCCGAGGCGCGGCAAACGGATCGACGCGGTCATTCTGACGAGCGATTTGATCATCGTGCTCGAATTTAAGTGCGGCGCAAAGAAGTACGAACGAGAGGGTCGAATGCAAGTCGAGGACTATTGCCTGGACCTGCGTGACTTTCACAGCGGCAGCCGTCGTCGCGTGCTTGTCCCGGTGCTGGTGGCCACGCAGGCTGAAGAAGCGGCGTGGCCCCTGGAAGGGGCCATGGATTGTGTCGCGCCAGTCTGGCTGGCCAATGCTGCGTCGCTTGGGCGGGCGGTCGAGCAGGCGTCGGTTCGCTATCCGCCTAGCGAGACGGGCCAGATCGATCCTGAGAGCTGGAATGCTGCCGAGTACTTGCCAACACCGACGATTGTGGAGGCGGCTCGAGTCCTGTATGAAGGGCAAAATGTCCGCGAGATATCACGATGCCACGCGGGAGCTGAGAATCTTACGGTGACGAGCGAGGCGGTCATTCAGGCGATTCAGACGGCACGCAGGCAGGAGGAGAAGATAATTTGCTTTGTTACGGGTGTGCCCGGCTCGGGCAAGACGCTGGCTGGATTGAACATCGTTTACAACAGGACACTGCACGAGGACTCACTGGGTGTCTTTCTGTCTGGCAACGGGCCGTTGGTTCGAGTGCTGTCAGAGGCATTGGCTCGCGATTATAGCGAGCGCGCCAAAGTACCAATCTCGGAGTCAAGGCGCCGCGTGGCAACCTTCACACAGAATGTTCACAGATTTATCGACGCTCATTTCGCTGCATCGGCCGCACCGCCGGATCAAGTGGTCGTGTTTGACGAGGCGCAGCGGGCCTGGAATGCGGAACAATCAAACAGAAAATTCAAGCGCGATGTATCCGAACCGGAAATCATCCTTGACATCATGAATCGCCATGGGGGCTGGGCGGTCATTGTGGCCCTAATCGGTGGCGGGCAGGAGATCAACACGGGCGAAGCGGGCTTGCGCCAGTGGGGACGGGCGTTGAATGATCGTTTCCGACATTGGAAAGTGCTTATCTCGCCGCACTTGGCAAGCGGCTCGACCTCGTCTGACGGAGACACACTCTTCGAGACTTTGCCGGTTGGTATCGATGTGGCTGAGAACTCCGCCCTCCACCTTGCGGTCTCTCTGCGCTCGTACCGGGCTCAGGCGGTTTCTGAGTTCGTCTCTCATCTGCTCTCTGGGCAGGTTGCAGAGGCTCGATCCGTGTTGGCGTCCTGTGCAGACTTTCCGATAGTGCTGACACGAGATCTCGAAACCGCGCGAGGCTGGCTGAGACGTCGGCAACGCGGTTCTCGAAGGATTGGCTTGATCGCGAGCAGCGGCGGCCGCCGTTTGAGAGCGCATGGGCTCGACGTGCGGACGGAACTGGATGTTGAGAATTGGTTTTTGAACTCGGCCTCTGATGTGCGCTCCTCCTTCTACCTTGAGACGCCAGCGACGGAGTTCGGCATTCAGGGACTTGAGTTGGATTGGACTGGACTTTGTTGGGATATCGACCTGGTGCCGGAAGGCAGCGAGTGGCATGCGCGCGCTTTCAAGGGAACCAACTGGCAAACGGTGCAGGATTCGACTAGGCGTCGGTACGTGCTCAATAAATACCGCGTGTTGCTGACTCGTGCTCGGGAGGGAATGATCATTTGGGTGCCTCGGGGCGATTCGTCGGATTGGACGCGCCCAAGCGGGAAATATGAGTCGATTGCCCAGTATCTGCGATCGTGCGGTCTCGAGGAAGTCTAGCTTCGAAGCCACCGGGGTTGCCAGGCGAAAGCGCCTGGCCCACCAAGCAGACCGGCAGGGATGCTGGCGCTACGCCGACAAGACTGTCGGCGTTGCGGGCTGGAAGCCCGCTCCACGTGGGAGACCGGAATGTCCAAACTTCAGCGACCGGCAAGGATGCCGGTCCTACTTCACCACCGGCAGCACAACTGCGCTGGCCGTCTTCGGCGCGCGGTAAATCCGCTGGGTGGCTTTCACGTAATCCGTGGCGTTGGCTTCCCAAATGTTGGGGACATATTTTTGCGGATTGCGGTCGTAGACCGGGAACCAGGTGCTTTGCATTTGCACCATGATGCGATGACCTTTTAGGAACGCATGCGCGTTGGTGTGCAGGTCGATCGCGTATTTCAAGACTTTGTTCGCGGGGACAGGCTCGGGACGCTCGAAGCTATTGCGGAAACGGGCGCGCAGGATTTCGTCGGCGATGATCAGCTCGAAACCGGCCATGTGAGTGCGCGTGGTTGAATCGTCCGCGGCGTCCTCGGGGTAAACGTCGATCAGCTTGACGGCCCAATCGGCGTCGCTGCCAGTGGTGGATGCGTAAAGTTCGGCGACGATATCGCCGGCGATATGGACGGCGTCGGCGAGCGGGTCGGTCTGCCAGGAGAGAACGTCGGGGCGGTGATCGACGAAGCGCTGGTCTTGCACCAGCCAGACGGGCCAGTCGGGGCCGGGATAGGTGGGAGGAACGGGACGCGGGCGGTATGGGACGGGGTTGGCGGGATCGCTGACATATTCGTCATACGCTGCGGCGGCGTCAGTGGTGGGGGCGTCAAAGGACAGGCGGCGGGAGTCGCGGAAATACAGGCGGCGCGAATCGACGCCCTGCGTGGGCGGCCAGGCGTCGTATTGCTTCCATTGATTCGTGCCGGTTTCGAAAGTGGTGGCTTCGGGCTGGTGGAGATCGCCCTGGCCGCGAAGCCAGTAATCGAACCAGGGCTGGAAAATGTTGTCGCGGTAGTACGCGCCGGTGTCGGAGCCGAAGTCGATGGCGCCGAGGCGGTGACCCGGGCCGTTCCAGCCGCCGTGATTCCACGGGCCGGCGACGAAGTAGTTGAAATGGGCGGTATCGTGTGTCTCGAGCGAAGCGTAGATGCGCTGCGGACCGTAGAAATCCTCCTGATCCCACCAGCCGGCGACGTGCATGATGGGAACCTTGACGGAGTTTAGATAGGGCGCGAAGGCCAGACGCTGCCAGAAGGCGTCGTAGTTGGGATGGCGCGTGAAATCTTCCCAGGTGGGCAGCTTGCCGTGGAAATACTTTTCGTCGGCGTTCGAAAGCGGGCCGAGCGCCAGATACCAATCGTAAGTGTCGGCGCGGTCGAAGGGGAAATGGTAATTCTCTTCGGAGGTGGTTTCGAGCAGCGCGGCGTATTCGAAGCCGTAACTGAGGCGGAAAGTGCCGTTGTGATGGAAATCGTCGCCGAGGAACTGGTCGGCGGGGGAGGCTTGCTCGATGACGGCTTTCAGCGCGGGGTGCGGATCGAGCGCGGCCATGACAGCGGTCCATCCGTCATAGGAGGTTCCGGCGATGCCGGCGCGGCCGTTGTTGTTGGGGATGTTCTTGATCAGCCAGTCGACGGTGTCCCAGGCGTCGGTGGTCTCGTCGACGCCTTTCGGGTCCTTGGGATCGTGCGGCGGTCGGCCCATCACAAACTTGCCTTCGGATTTGAAACGGCCGCGGATATTCTGCGTGACCACGTAATAGTTCTCGTAGCGGGAGCGCGCGGCGGCGGGCATGCCGCGGTCGGCGACGTCTTTCGCAGGGACGCCGTAGGGGGTGCGCTGGATCAGGAAGGGCAGCGGGCCTTTGGGATCTTTGGGCGAAAGGATAACGGTCTGGAGGCGGACGCCGTCGCGCATGGGGATCATCACTTCCTGAAAGTTGACGGGGATGCGGGCATCCTGCGTCTGGCCGTAGAGCAGGAAGATTGCGCAGGCAAGGGTAAGTAAGAAGAGGACGCGCTTCATGGTGACTCCGTTTCGACTGAGGAGCATAATAGCACCGGCGGCGCGGCTCGAAAATGCGTCCGTCCCCTTTTTGGAGGTACCCTCGAATTTGGCTCACCTGTTGATTGTCGATGACGATGCGAATACGCTGGCTTCGCTGGCACGAGCGTTTCGCCTCGCGGGGCATGAGGCTACCGTGTGCGATAACGCGGGACGCGCGCTCGAACTGGTGAAGGCGCAGGCGTTCGATATGATGCTGTCGGACGTCGTGATGCCGGGCAAGGACGGGCTCACGCTGCTCGAAGAGTTGCGCGGGCTGGGCATCGTGCTGCCGGTGGTGATGATTTCGGGGCAGGCCAACATCGAGATGGCGGTGCGGGCCACGCGGCTGGGCGCGGTCGACTTCCTGGAGAAACCGCTTTCCACGGAGAAGCTGCTGCTCACCGTAGAAAACGTGCTCAAGCTGAAGCGCCTGGAAGAAGAGAATCGCCAGTTGCGGCAGCGCATGGGCAAGCATGAGATCGTGCATTCGGGCGAAGCCATGCGGCGCGTGATGGCACAGGTGGACCGCGTGGCGGCGAGCGAAGCGCGGGTTTGTATTCTGGGCGAGACGGGAACGGGAAAGGAGTTGATTGCGCGGGCGCTGCATGAACGCAGCGCGCGGCGCGGCGGGCCGTTCGTCACGCTGAACTGCGCGGCGGTGCCGGGAGAGCTGATTGAATCGGAGCTATTCGGGCACGAGAAAGGATCGTTCACGGGCGCGGCGTCGCGGCACATTGGGAAGTTCGAACAGGCCAATAAGGGCACGCTGTTTCTGGACGAGATCGGCGACATGCCGATGGTGATGCAGGCGAAACTGCTGCGCGTGCTGGAAGAACGGCAAGTGGAGCGCGTGGGCGGAGACCGCCCGATTCCGGTGGACGTGCGCGTGGTGGTGGCGACGCATCGCGACCTCGACAAGCTGGTGAAGGCGGGCGGATTCCGGCAGGACCTGTATCACAGAATCTTTGTGTACCCGCTGGCGCTGCCGGCGCTGCGCGAACGGGTAGAGGAGATTCCGCCGCTGGTCGAGCACTTCGCGGTGCAGGTGGCGGAGTTCAACGGCTGGAAGCCAAAACGGTTTGAGGCGGAAGCGATCGCGGAGTTACAGCGCTACGCGTGGCCCGGGAACGTGCGCGAGTTGCGCAATATGGTGGAGCGGCTGCTGCTGCTGGCGGATGGGCCGGTGGACGCGGCCACGGTACGGATGGCGCTGCCGGCCAGCGCGGAAGGGCCGGCCGCGAGCGCGCCGCACAGCGTACCGCAGGAGGGCACGCTGGCGCAGAGGGTGGATGCGTTCGAGCGGGAACAGTTGCTGGCGGAGTTGAAGCGGCATAACCAGCGAATGACCGACACGGCGCGGGCGCTGGGGTTGGAGCGGAGTCACTTATACAAGAAGTGCCAGGCACTGGGGATCGACTTGCGGGCGTTGCGCAAGGGTCCGGAGGGATAAAGTACATTGGGTATCGACGTGCGAGCTTTGCGCAAGAGTATGGAGGAGTAAAGTATGGGGAAATTCTTGCTCGGTTTGCTGACCGGCCTGCTGCTGGTTTTTCTGGTGCTGGTGCTGGTTTTCTTTGCGGCGTGGCGGCTTCGCGACAGGCCGCCGGACATTGCCGACAATTCGGTGCTGGTGTTGCGCCTGCAAGGCGAAATACCGGAGAAGCCGCCGGTGGAGATGCCGGCGTTCCTGGTAGGCGACCACCCGGGGCTGACCGTGGCCGGATTTTGGATGACGCTGCAAAAGGCCGCCGCGGATTCGCATATCAAAGCGGTGGTGCTGGAGCCGGAACAGCTTTCGGCCGGCTGGGCGAAGCTGGAAGAGATGCGCGCGGATCTCGACCGCTTCCGCAAGTCGGGCAAGCCGGTTTACGCTTACCTGCGGACGCCGGAAACGCGCGAATACTACCTGGCCACGGCAGCCGATCGCATTTACCTGGGCAGTTCGGACCGGGTGATGGTGAGGGGGATGCGCGCGGAGCTGATGTTCTTCAAGAAGACCCTGGACAAGCTGGGCGTGGTGGTGGAAGTGGAGCACGCGGGCAAGTACAAAGATTTCGGCGACATGTTCACCCGCTCCGATATGAGCGCGGAAACCCGCGACGTGATGAACCTCCTGGTGGACGACCTCTACGCCAACGTGGTCGAGAAGATCGCGGCGGGACGAAAGAAAACACCGGAAGAAGTCAGGAGCCTCATCGACCAGGGACCGTTCACCGCCACGCAGGCGCAAAGGGCCGGCCTGGTGGATGCGCTGAAGTTCGAAGACGAGATGTGGGGAGAGCTGAAAGACCGGCTGAAAACAGGTGAGCCGCACAAGGTGGCGCTGGACGATTACCTGAAGGTTCCGCCGGAAACGCTGGGCGGCAAGAGCCGGATCGCGCTGGTGGTGGCGGAAGGCGAAATCGAGCGTGGCGACGCGGGCGATAACGGCGCTGATGAGAGCAAGCTCACCTCTTACGGGTTCAACAAACTGCTGCGCAAGGTGCGCAATGACGCGACCATCCAGGGGGTGATCGTGCGAATCGATTCGCCCGGCGGGGAGGAAGTGGCTTCCGATGAAATGTGGCGGGAGATGAGCTTGCTGAGCCGCAAGAAGCCGCTGGTGATTTCGATGTCGGACGTGGCGGCGTCGGGCGGCTACGATATGGCGATGACGGGCGACGCGATTGTGGCGTACCCGCAGACGGAGACGGGTTCGATCGGGGTGGTCTTCGGCAAGCCCAATCTGCACGGGTTGTACGACAAGTTGGGGATCACCAAGGATGCGGTCCAGCGCGGAAAGCACGCGGATGTGGAATCCGATTACACGCCGCTGACGCCAGAGGAGCGCGAAATGCTGCGGCGGGGCATCGACGAGAGCTATCGCGATTTTGTAAACCGGGTGGCGACGGCGCGGCATCGCAGCTTCGACCAGATCGAACCGCTGGCGCAGGGACGCGTGTGGTTGGGCGACCAGGCCAAGGAACGCGGCCTGGTGGATGAACTGGGCGGCCTCGATACGGCCCTCGACCTGGTGAAACAGAAAGCCAAGATTCCCGCGGCCGAGCGCGTGAGCCTGGTGATGTACCCGTCGCGGCGGAGCATTGTGGATGTGCTGCTGCGGCGGGCGACGGACGATCCGCTCGAAACCGGGCTGGCGCAAGTGTTCGGCCGGGCGCCGTTCCACTCGTGGATGAAGGGCGGGATGTTGCGGGTGATGCCGTACTGGGTGACGGCGAAGTAGGAGGCCGCGCTAAAATGGGAGGGAAGAGGGAAGTTGCACTCGCACAACCACACGCATAGCCATGGCCCGACAACCGGGAGCGTTCTCCGGTGGTCGCTGGTGGCTACTTCCGCATTCGTCGTGGTGGAACTTTTTGCGGGCGTGCAGGCGCACTCTCTGGCTCTAATTTCCGACGCGGGGCACAATTTCACGGACGCCCTGGCATTGCTGCTGGCGTGGTTTGGTTTTTACCTGCAATCCAAGCCGGCCGACGAAACCAAGACCTACGGGTATCACCGCGCCAGCGTGCTTTCGGCCTTTTTCAACGCACTGACGCTGGTCGCGCTTTCGGTGTGGATCTTCTACGAAAGCGCGCTGCGGCTGCGCCATCCGGCGGCCGTCGAGGAAAACATCATGATGGCGGTGGCCGCGCTGGGCCTGGTGTTGAATGGCAGCATCATGCTGGCATTGCGCCGAGCCAGCCGGGGCGACCTGAATATCCGCGGGGCCTTCGTCCACATGCTGGGAGACGCGCTGGGATCGATTGCCATCATCGCCGGCGCCATTATCATTCATTACACGGGGTGGGTGCAGGTGGACCCGATCCTCTCGATCCTGATCGGCGTGCTGATTGTATGGACGGCCTGGGACATCATCCGGGAGTCGTTGAACATTCTGCTGGAAGGACTGCCCAAGGGCATCCAGTTGGACCATGTGGCGGCGGCCGCGCGCGCCATCCAGGGAGTGCTGGGGGTACACGACCTGCACATCTGGAGCCTGGGCTCGAACACGCGCGCATTAAGTTGCCACGTTCTGATCGAAGACCTTCCGCCGTCGGCCAGCGACCGCATTCTGCGCGAACTGAACGGCATGCTGGCGGAGAGTTTCCACATCCATCACACCACCGTGCAATTCGAGCACGTAAGCTGCGCCATTTCCGAGAATGGATGCGCCATACCTGTGGAGGGTGAGACGCACCACGGGCACCAGCACTGAGCAAGGGCTTCGCCCTTGATATCCCTTCGGGATATGGGAGTCAGGAGGCAGAAGTCAGAATCCGGAATTGAGAATTCGGAACGGTCGGGAGCTAGACCCGCGCATGTGGGGTTTATTCTGACTTCTGACTTCTGACTCCTCACTCCTAACTTCTGACTTCTTTCTCCAGTTAACCAACGGAGTACTGGCAGGTTTGGGACTTCTCTTGTATAGTTCAAATCGGCCGCCGGTTTTGGCCGTGCGGCGCCGTGCTCGAAATCTATGAGTCCCGCCACCGCGAACTTCGTGCAGCCCGACGTGCAGAGTGTTCGTCCGACCATTCCAGACCGGCTGGAGGATTTGGGCATCCCGCGCTCGGTGGTTTCCGATTTGATCCTGCGTTATCTCTGGCTGCATGGCTCGGGCACGCTGGCGACGCTGAACGAGACGTTGAAGCTCTCTTTTCCGGTGCTGGAAACCATGTTCCACCAGTTCCGCCAGCAGCACGTCCTGGAAGTGAAGGGGATGGTGGGAAACGACTATGCTTTTTCACTCACCGCCGGCGGGCGCACAATGGCCTCGGCGCGGAATGAAGTGTGCCAATACGTGGGACCGGCGCCGGTATCCATCCAGCAATACCATCAGGTGGTAAAGGCGCAGACGGCGCACGTGCGGCTGAGCCGTGAGAGCCTGCGGCAAGCGTTCGAAGACCTGGTATTGCCGGATAATTTGCTGGACTCGCTGGGCCCATCGCTGATCAGCCACCAGTCGCTGTTCCTGTATGGCGGGACGGGCAATGGCAAGACTTCGATCGCCGAGCGAATTCTCCGAGTGTACCGGGATACTGTGCTGGTGCCATACGCGGTCGAAGTGGACGGGCACATCATCACGCTGTTCGACCCGGTGGTGCATCGCACGGCGCATCACAGCGAGGAACTGCTCGACCCGCGCTGGGTGGTCTGCGAGCGGCCCTGCATCACGGTGGGCGGCGAGCTTTCGGCGGCGATGTTAGAGCTTCGGCTGGACGAGTCCACGCTTTGTTTTGTTTCGCCCTGCCAGATGAAGGCCAATAACGGAATCCTGATCATCGACGATTTCGGGCGGCAGGTGCTTTCTCCGCGGGAACTTCTGAACCGGTGGATTGTGCCGTTGGACCGCCGTGTTGACTACCTGACTCTGGCTTCGGGGATGAAATTTCAGGTTCCGTTCGAACTGATGGTGGTGTTTTCGACCAACCTGAATCCGCACGATCTGGCGGATGAGGCCTTCCTGCGGCGCATCCAGACCAAAGTGCTGATAGACAACATCACGCCGGAAGTATTCGACGAGATCTTCCAGCGGGTGGTGCAGATGAACCAGGCACCCTGCGAGCCGGGTTGCGCGCAATACCTGCGCGACCGTTGCGCGGCGGCGGGCGCCCAATTCCTGCGGGCCTGCTATCCGATGGACGTATACAAGCTGGTCAGAGCCATCAGCGAGTACGAAGGCCGGCCGGTGCGCATGACGCGGACGAACATCGACCGCGCGGTAGGCCTGTACTTCGCCAAGGTCCAAACGGCGAAGACGAATTAGCGCCAGAGGCGCCTTCGGCGCCAACATCGACAAGAACGGTCGATGTTGAGGAGTCAGAAGTCGGAAGTCAGGAGTCGGAATAACGCAACGCGAGGGTCGCGCATTCTGACTCCTGGCTTCCTCGACTTCTGACTGCAGTGGCCCCACACGGGGCCAGTGCCTGAAACCGTTTGGCGCAATGCTGCGTCTGCTACGAATATGGGACGGCATCCGGGCGAGACATTCCGCGACTACCTGCGATCGCTTCCCGATACCCTTCTGGAAAATGTGACAGAAGATTATGTCTGGCTGGCCGGGATGGTTCTGGAGCCGGGCAGGCATGGCACGGATTTCGTGGAACGGCGCGAATGGTGCCGCGCGGAGTGCCAGCGCCGCGGCGTGCCGGAACTTTACCAGTTCGCCGAAAGGGTAGTCTCACCGCCCGCGGCCTGACGACCCGTTTCAGCGCCTCACTTCAGAATGCCGAGCATGTTCGAGAAGTCGTCGGTCCAGGTGCGAAACCGGGGGTGCGGCTTGAGCAGATACCCGCCGTGTTCCAGCCCCGGGTGAGCAGCCATGGTGGCGGGATCCATGATCAACGCCCAGGAGCAGGCAAAGCAGATATTGTCGCCAGGATCGGGTTCGAACTGGTAGGAATAGGCTGCTTTGCCGAGTGAGGCGGCGGCACGTTCCATGACCGGCTCAAGGTCCAGGTAGCTGTTGGTCATGTTGACCGCCAGAATGCCGTTGGGCTTCAGGTGACGGAAGTAGGCGCGGCAGGCTTCCGCGGTGATGAGGTGGACAGGCACGGAATCGCCTGAGAAAGCGTCCATCACCAGGAGGTCGAAGCGTTGGCTGGGCTCGGATTCGAGCGCCAGGCGCCCGTCTCCCATGGCGACCTCTACCCGGGCGCGAGTGTCGCGGAGATAGGTGAAGTCGCGGTTCGCGATCTCGAGGACCAGCGGGTTGATTTCGTAGATGCGAATCAAATCACCGCGACGGCCATAGGCGGCGAGGGTTCCACAGCCGAGGCCCAGGATTCCGATGCGGCGGGGCGCGCCCTGCTGCGCGCGCATGGCCCGGCCAATGCCCGACTGCGGGCAAAAGTAGGTGACCGGCTCGTGGCGATAGACCTCATTAAAGAACTGCGAGCCGTGGTTGATGGTGCCGTGGACCAGGGTGCGGCTGGAGAATTCGCCGGCGGGGTCGCCGTCATCCTGCACTTTGAGCTGGCCATAGAAATTGCGCTCCACCAGGAGGTAGCCGCCAACCATTTCCTGCATGAGGTGCACAAGCACAGCGAGATAACAGCAAAGCACCACGGCGAGGGCGCCCACTCCCCAGCGTTGGCGGGCCACGCCAAACCGGCGCATTTCCGGCGCCAGCACCCGGAAGACCAGCACGGCGCACAGCGCCAGGCCGATGGGAAACTCATCGAAGGCATGAAAGAGACTGGGGGCCAGCAGGCCGACGAACAGCCCGCCGCACGCGCCGCCCAGAGCTACGGTGACATAAAAACCGGTGAGGTAGCGCGGGTCCGGCTTGAGGCGCACCAGTTCGCCGTGGCACACCATGCAGCAGACAAACAGGGCGGCGCCGCATGCCGCGATGGCGACGCGCATCTGCATGGCGCCATGGTAGGGCCACAGCCGGTAGGCGAAGAAGGCCAGAGCAGCGAGCAGCAGCGGGAGAAAAATGGCGCGGCGGTATGCGCGCGGCGATTCGAAGCAGATGATGAAGCTCAACAGGTAGATACTGAGCGGCAGAATCCAGAGAAAGGGAATGGCGGCGATATCCTGCGTGAGGTGCGTGGTGACGGCCAGCAGCAGCACCGAGGCGCAGGCCGCCAGACCGAGCCAGAGCAAGCGGGCCGTCCATGAAGGCGGCGGCTCGACGGCATCTGCGACGCGCGGAGAAGCCGCAGCCGCTGCCTCGACCGAAGATCGCCAGGCGGTGACAGCGCAGATGACCGCGAAGCAGGCATACCCGACCGACCAGGCGTAGCCCTGCAGGCGTGTGGGCAGGTTGGGTTCCACCAGCAACGGATAGGTGAGAAGCGCGAGCATGGACGCGGCGTTGGAAAGCGCAAACAGGCGGTACGGCAGGCCGCCCTTGTTGCGCCGCGAATACCAGGCCTGCAGCAGCGGGCTGGTGGAGGAAAGCAAAAAATAGGGCAGCCCGACCGTGATGGCGAGAAGCAGCAGAATACGCTGGGAGGGATGAGCCACATCAGCCGTTTTCCACGCGGGGTTGGGTAGAATGGGCAGCGCGGCGAGGCTGGCCGCCAGAATGGCGATATGCAGAAATGCTTGTTTGCGGGGCGGCAATTTCGCGTGCAGCCAGTGCGCGTAGAGATAGCCCAGCAGAAGCACAACCTGGAAGAAAAGCATGCAGGTGGTCCAGACCGCGGAAGTGCCGCCGAACCACGGCAGAATCATCTTGGCGATGATGGGCTGCACTTCAAACAGCAGGAACGCCGAAAGCGAAATTGCCAGCGCGTAGAGCAGCATGCACGAATTTCCTAGAGCGCGGCGATCTGGCTGTAGACCGGCTTGAGCGCCGGATAGAGCGCCTGGTACACGCGGTGGGCTTTCTGGTAGAAGGCGGAATCGGCCGGGCGCGGAGAGACCGATTCGGTTTCGCGCACGGCGGCGCGGCAGACTTGGGGAACCGAAGCGAATTCGCCGGTGCCGGCCAGCGCCAGCAAGGCGGCTCCGTAAGCGGAGCCTTCCTGGGTCTCGAGGGTCACGACGCGCCTGGCAAAGATGTCGGCCAGCAACTGACGCCAGAACGGGCTCTGCGCGCCGCCGCCGGAAGCGCGCACGGAATTCACCGCGACGCCCAGCGATTCGATGATGTCCAGGCAATCGCGCTGGCTGTAAGAGACGCCTTCGATGATGGCGCGAATGAGATCGGCGCGTGTGTGGCTGTTGGTGAGGCCGATCCAGGCGCCGCGAGCGGTGGCGTCGAGGTGCGGCGTGCGCTCGCCCATCAGGTAAGGCAGCCAGAACAGGCCTTGCGCGCCGGTGGGAGACTGCGCGGCTTCGGCCGTGAGCGCGTCGTATTCCACGCCCGGGGCGAGCTGGTTGCGGAACCACTGGAGGCTGAGGCCGGCGCCTTGCGTGACGCCCATCACGTGCCAGCGGCCGCGCACGGCGTGGCAGAAAGTGTGAACGCGGCCGGCGGGATCGTACGCCACGTTCTCCATGTAAGCGAAGACCACGCCGGAAGTGCCCAGCGTGCAGGAGACAATGCCTGGCTCGACGATGCCGTTGCCGACGGCGCTCGAGGCCTGGTCTCCAGCGCCGCCCACCACGGGCGTACCCGCGGCCAGACCGGTTAGCGCGGCCACCTGCCGGCTGATGCGGCCGGTGATCTCGCTCGATTCGTGGCAGGAGGGAAGAATGGAGCGGTCGAGCGAGAGCGCATCCATCATCTCAAATGACCAACGGCGGTTGACGACGTCGAAGACCGCGGTGCCGGAAGCGTCGGAAACCTCGGAAGCGAATTCGCCGGTAAGGCGGAAGCGCACATAGTCTTTCGGCAGGAGCATCTTGCGCACGCGCTCGAAATTCCGCGGCTCGTTGTCGCGCACCCACAGCAGCTTGGGAAGCGTGAAGCCCGTCAGCACGGGGTTGGCGGTGTAGCGGAGCACGTTTTCCCGGCCGACTTTGGCATTGACGAAATCCACCTGCGCCTGACTGCGCTGGTCGCACCAGATGAGCGACGGACGGATCACGCAGCCGGCCTCATCGAGGATCACCAGGCCGTGCATCTGTCCGGAGAGACCGATGCCGCGGACTTGCGATCCGTCCACGCCGGCGCGCGCCAGCACGCCGCGAATGGCGGCTACGGCCGCGTCCCACCAGTTCTCCGGGCGCTGCTCCGCCCAGAGCGGACGCTGCATGTACATCTCTTCGTGAGGCGCGGTAAAGCCCGCGCGGACGACGCCGCGCTCATCCACAAGAAGCGCGCGCGTGCTGCCGGTGCCGATATCGATTCCCAGCCACATGACCTTCTATAGTGTCACAATGCTGCCAGGAGTGCGTTGAATCTCAAGCTTGCGGAGGATGGCTTAATTTCCAGACGGGCGCTCGACATTGTCGATGTGTAGCACGGTAATGGGCATTTTCGCGGACGTTAGCTTTAGACCGATTGTTTGCACGGCCCCGAAAATATCGCCGTACTGCCCGGGCTCAGTGCTTGCGGCGGGAACACTCGGATCATCGTAAGTCAGGCGAAAGTCATAGATTCCGGTCAGCCCCGTGTTGTCAACTACGGGACCCCGCAAGACCGCGCCGGAGGCGAGGAATTTACACAGGAGGGTCATGCTTGTGCCATGTGCCCTAAAGCCGCTGGAGTCGACTTGGATGCTGCCCCGGCCATCTCTGGATGTGTCTGGCGCAGATTCCTTGGGCAACCCGGTGTTCAGCTCTGGCTGCGGTTGCGGTGTGCTCTCTCTCAACCGCGAAGAGCGCCAGATGCCTGCAAAATGGCGATGGCAACCGTCTTCATGCCAGGCTTTCACGCACAGGCTCGATCTTAGTCTCCCGCTAATTACGGCGCTCCACCGCGGCGCGCTAGTAAGGCAAGCGCTGAGGATCGCCGCATTCCGCCAGGGAGCCGTAACGCGTGATACGTTATTTTTTGGATGTTTGTGTTCTTTTTTCTCTGGAGGAAACCTTATGTCGACTGCAGCCAATCCGCGCAGGGACTTTTTGCGGCTGGCTGGCGCGGGCGTTACCGGCGCCGCCCTAACCGCTAAAGCTGAGCAAGGCCCGGCATACCCCGCCGCAAATTCCCCCGCGGCTGCAAGCTTCGACGTTAGGACGTCCGGCGCAACCGGCGATGGAAAAACTCTCGACACCGCCGCTATCAACAAGGCCATCGATCGAGCCGCGGCCGCTGGCGGTGGGACCGTGTTCTTCCCCGCGGGCAATTATCTTTCCTATTCCATCCATCTGAAGAGCAACGTGGCGCTGCACCTGGATGCCGGCGCGACCATCGTCGCGGCCGATCCTCCGGCCGAGGGCGCCGCCGGATTCGATCTCCCCGAGCCCAATCAGTGGGACATGTACCAGGATTTCGGCCACAGCCATTTCCGCAACAGCCTGCTCTGGGGCGAAGACCTTGAAAACATCGCCATTGTGGGAACGGGCCGGATCTGGGGTAAAGGTCTGAGCCGCGGCACCAGCCAAGGCCCGGACGCCCACGTTCCGGGGGTGGGCAACAAATCCATCAGCCTGAAAAACTGTCACAACGTGCTGCTGCGCGATTTTTCGATTCTCCACGGCGGCCACTTCGGCATCCTGGCGACCGGCGTAGACAATCTGACGATCGATAACCTGAAGATCGATACCAACCGCGACGGTATGGATGTGGATGCCTGCCGCAACGTCCGCATTTCGAATTGCTACGTGAACTCGCCGTGGGACGATGGCATTTGCCTCAAGGCCGATTACGCGCTGGGCCGCGCCAAGCAGACCGAGTACGTCACCATCACCAACTGCTACGTCAGCGGATGCTGGGAAGAAGGCACCTTGCTGGACGGCACCTACAAGAAGTTCGGGCCGGATCAGCGGATCCCGCACACTGGCCGCATCAAGTTCGGCACGGAATCGAACGGCGGGTTCCGCAACATCACGATCTCCAATTGCGTCTTCGAAGGCTGCCAGGGACTGGCGCTGGAGTCGGTGGACGGGGCCATCCTCGAAGACGTGGCGATTACCAACATTTCCATGCGCGACATCACCAGCGCTCCCATCTTCATGCGGTTAGGCGACCGTATGCGGGGTCCCGACAACACGCCGGTCGGCACTCTGAAGCGGGTGATCGTCAGCAACCTGGTGTGTTCGAATTCCGTCTCCCGGCTGGGCTCGGTGATCAGCGGGATTCCCGGCCACCTGGTGGAAGACGTGAAGATCAGCAATATCCAGATACTGCATCAGGGCGGCGGAACCAGGGAGGATGCCGCCTTTCAACCGCCGGAATATGAGGACATGTATCCCGAACCCAGCATGTTTCTCGGCAATTACCGGGCCAACAACCGCACTCCGGACGGACACTGGATTCCCGAGGGAGCAGGCCGTGGAGGCGCGGGGAGAGCCGCTGCAACGGCTGCAACAGCGCCCGGCAGAGGCGGAGCCGCGCCCGGACAGCCAGGAGCCGCGCCCGGCCAAGCGGGAGCCGTACCCGGTCAGGGAAGAGGTGGTGCCGGCGCTCCCGCCAACCAGCACAGCATGCCGTCGCACGGGTTTTACGTGCGGCACGTAAAGGGCATTCAGTTCGATGACATTGAGATCCGAACCGATAAAGAAGACCTGCGGCCGGCTTTCGTATTGGAAGACGTCCAGGACGCCGACTTCTTCCGGATCAAAGTGCCGCACGCCGGCGGTGCGCCGACGTTCACGCTCCACAAGGTATCCGATTTTGCGGTCCACATGTGCAGCGATGTGCCGGACACGCAGTTGAAAACCGTCGAAAGCAAGACCCTGTAGGACAACGCCGCTCCCATCGGGGACGCGACTAACGGTCCACGTTCATCGTCCCTTTCGTGAGTACGCCTTGCCCGCGTAAGCGTCCGCTTGCGCGCCCGTCGCCTGCCTGGTGGTTTACTGTATAATCACCATAATCGTAGGGGGTTTCATGGCAGCGCCGGGCTTCCATGTGGTGGCTTTCCGTTTGCTTCGGCCATAGAATCGGTTTCCGATCCTGTCAGATGGCGCATCATTCCAGTCGGACACTCAAAAGGAGAATAGGTCTCGCGGCGGTTCTTCTGCTGGCCGCGGCCGCATGCTGCTGTCATCGCGCTGCGCCGGCCATCGACCCTGTACTGGCTTCCTGCGTGCCGGCGGATACGACGATTCTTGCCGGTGTGGATTGCGCGCGCTTGCGCGTATCGCCGCTCTACGCCGGAGTTCCGGCGGCCGCTGACGCGTTTCTCGAACCGCTGCGCGGCGCCGCCTACTTGTTGCTCACCTCCAACGGCAAGGACTACGCCATTGTCGCGGGCGGCGCCTTTCACGAAGCGCCGGCCGGCGCCACTCTGCTCGCTCCCGGTCTGGCAATTGCCGGGTCGTCGTCAGATGCGGTCCGCGCGGCCACGGCGCAACACCGGCGTGGCGTGGCGGGCACGCCCCTGTTGGGGCTGGCGGAGCGCCTCGCGTCGGGCCACGAGATTTGGATCGTGGCGATGGGCAACGCCACGCTGCCGGTAAGCGGAAATGCGCAAAACCTGAACCGGCTTCTGCATCAGACCGAATACGCCACCGTGGCCGTGCATGTCACGGATGGCGTTCAGGCGCAAGCCACCGGCGTGTGCGGCACGGCGGAGGCGGCGCGGCGGTTGGAAGAGGAATTGCGCGCGATGGCCTCGGTAGCGGCCGCCGCTGAAGCGCGCCAGCCGGAAATTGCCGCGCAGTTGCGCGCCATCCAGGTGAGCCGGGAGGGACGGGCCGTGCGGATGGATTTACGCGCCGATGCGGCCGGCGTGGAGCAGTTGCTACGGCTGTTCTGAATGGCGCCGCCGCCGGTCGATGTTTCGGCCCCGGCGACATTCGGGAAGATCACAGCCGTTTAGTCGGCCGAAAACTCCGGAAATCGTACCGGCCAACTCGCTCTCCGTCTCGATTTTTAGAGATTGCAGGTTTAGGACTGGCCGGTAGAGAATCCTGTCCAAATTTCAGGTCTGTCACACACAACGACGGCGCGCCGGATTATCCTGTGAGAGATGCCGACTCCGGCTGACCGAAGGCCCGATCCCGAAGAGCTGCTGCGCCGCGTCCAGGACACGGAGCGCCGCGAAAGCCGCGGCCGCCTCAAGATCTTCCTGGGCTATGCCTCGCGTGTTGGCAAGTCGTTTCGCATGTTCGATGAGGGCCGGCGCCGCAAGGAGCGCGGCCAGGACGTGGTGGTAGGCGCGGTGCAGAGCGAGGTCACGCCGGACATCGCGGAGACCCTGTCGCGCCTGGACGTGGTGCCTACCATCTCGACGAAACACGCGGGCCGGACCTACGAAGTAATGGACATGACCGCGCTTTTCCGCCGCCATCCGCAGGTCTGCCTGGTGGACGGCCTGGCCTACGATAATCCTCCCGGAAGCCGCAATCCGCAGCGGTGGCAGGATGTGCGGGAACTCCTCGACCGCGGCATCGCGGTGATCACCGCCGTCAACATCCAGCATATCCGCGAGCAGCAGGACGAAGTGGAGCGGATCACGGGAAAGCGCGCCGCCAACAGCATTCCCCAGGAATTTCTCAACGAAGCCGATGAGATCGAGGTGGTGGACGCGCCGCCCGAAGCCCTTGCGGATCGCACCGGGAACAAGGACATGCCCGATTCCCGGAGCCTGGCGGAACTGCGCGAACTGGCCCTGTTGCTGGCCGCCGACGTGGTGGACCGCCAGTTGCAGGATTATCTGGAGGCGCATGACGTAGCCGCGCGGTGGGGCGCGCAGGAACGCATCCTGGTCTGTATCACTGCACGCAGCGATGCCCGCGAGATGCTCAGAAGCGGTTTGCGCAACAAAGCCCGCTTTCACGGCGCGCTGCTGGTGGCCTACGTGGAGCAGCCCGATCTTCGACCGGCCGATCGCGAAAAGCTCGAAGCTAACCTGGCGCTGGCGCGCGAACTGGGGGCGGAAGTGCACTGCCTGCAGGGCTTGGACTTCGTCCAGACGATTCTGGATTTCGCGCGCGAGCAGCGCATCACCCAACTCTTCCTGGGACACTCGGGGCGCCCGCAGAGGGCGTGGTTCGGGCGCACTCCGGTGGACCGCCTGATCGATGGCGCCGATGGTTTTGATGTGCGGCTGTTCCCGCATGAGGGCAAGCCGTGAGGGCAGGCACCAAGGGGCGGCTGAAGATTTATCTTGGATATGCCGCCGGCGTGGGCAAGACGTACCGCATGGTCCAGGAGGCGCAAGCCCTGCGGCAGAAGGGCATCGACATTGTCATCGGATACTTTGAGTCGCACGGCCGCCAGGACACCATCGCACAAACCGAGGGTCTGGAAGTGGTCGCGCGGCGCATCCTGACGTACAACGGCGCAGAGTTCGAAGAAATGGACGTCGAAGCAGTGCTGCGCCGCAAACCGGCCGTGGCCCTGGTGGACGAACTGGCCCACACCAACGTGCCGGGAAGTGAACGCCTGAAACGCTGGCAGGATGTTCACGCACTGCTCGATGCGGGCATCGACGTTCTCACCACCATGAATGTCCAGCACCTGGAGAGCCTCAACGACCAGGTCTTTCATGCCACCGGGATTCGGGTGCGCGAGACCGTACCCGACTGGGTGGTGGACGAAGCCGACGAACTGGTGTTCATCGATCTCACGCCCCGGGCCCTCCGCAACCGGCTGGAGCGCGGCGTGGTGTATGCGCCGGAAAAGGCCCGCCGCGCGATGGAGAATTTCTTCACCGAGACCAACCTCACGGCGCTCCGCGAAATGGCGCTGCGCCACACCGCGTACGAGGTGGAAGAGAGACTGGTTGCCGACCCGGCTGCGGCCAGCGAAACTTCCGGCGCCGCGCTGGATTCCCAGACTGCCGCCCGCACCGAACGGATACTCATTTGCCTCACCGGCCGGCCTTCGTCCGCCATACTGATCCGGCGCGGCAAGCGGGTGGCCGATTATCTTCACGCCGACTGTCTGGCGGTGCACGTGAAGGTGAACGAGACCGATCGCGAGCCGGTGGAGCGCCACATGAGTTTTGCCCGCAACTTGCGCATCGAGACGCATGTCGTACAATCAAAGTATGTGGCGCGCGCCATTACCGAATTTGCGCGGTCGCAGCGGATCACCCAGATTTACATGGGACGCTCTCTGCCCCAGCCGTGGTGGAAAGCGTTTCGCGAGACTGTGGTGCAGCAGGTAGTGCGCCGGGCGAGCGATCTGCAGATTACGATTGTGGCTGAACGGCACCGTTCCAGTACGATTGTGAGTTAAATGCGACTTTGGGTATTCGCCGCCGTCTTGTGTTTTCCCGCGCTGGCTGCCGATCCGGTCACTCTCGACGAGGCCCTGGGCCATCTGTACAGTTTCGATTTCCCGGCCGCCCATGCGGCGCTCGATCGCTATATCGCGATCCGTCCCGAGGAACCGCTGCCGTATGCCTTCCGTGCTTCCGCATACCTTTTCTATGAACTCGACCGCCTGGGCGTGCTGGAGAGCGAATTCCTGATGGATGATGACCGCATCGTGGCGAAGACCCGTCCCGACCCCGACCCCGCCATCCGCAAGCAGTTTTTTGCGGCATTGGACGACGCGCAACGGCGCGCCGAGGCGGCGCTCAAAGCTAATCCCAATGACCGTTCGGCGCTCTTTGCCATGGTGGTGGAGAGCGGCGTGGCCACGGACTATATGGCGCTGGTGGAGAAACGTCAGATCGGAAGCCTCTCACCCGCCAAGCGGGGCAACGGCTACGCGCAGCGCCTGCTTAAACTCGATCCCACGTTTTACGACGCCTACCTCACCTCCGGCTTCTCCGAATACATGATCGGCAGCCTGCCGTTCTTCATCCGCTGGTTCGTGCATTTCGACAGCGTTAAGGGCGACAAGCAGCAGGGTGTGCATCAACTCGAGCTGGTGGCCCGCGAAGGCCATTACCTCAAACCGCTGGCGAAGGTCTTCCTGGGGATCATCGATTTGCGCGAGAAAAAGCCGCGCGAAGCGCAGAGGCTGTTGGGCGAACTGGCGCACGATTACCCGGCTAACCCGCTCTACCAAAAGGAACTCGACAAACTAAACGTCCGCTATGGCATTGGGGCGAACTGACACCAGGGCTTCGCCCTGGATATCCCGCGGGATATGGAAGTCAGGAGCAATGCTGTTCACCCGGCCCTTAAGCTACACTGACGGGTTGGTCGTAAGTCTGGTAGAAAACCGGATAAGTCGAAACAACCCGAATCACGGCGACTGCAATGAGAGCGCTTCCCACGACGCCGGGCAGCCAACTGCAAGCCTGTTTTCGCATGCTTTGAACAGGCACGGCTACCCCTTCGCCGACATGTACGGCAGAATCATCGCTGGGGATTTCCATTTTTTGAGATCTGCAGCACGTAGTTTAGTACGTTCGGTAGCTCGACATCCATAATGAGCGGAATTTGAGGAAGTGCCCGCCTGACCAGTACCACTGGCAGAGTCGCGTTGGGATCGTTGAGGTACTCCGGTGACATCGTCCCATACATTGATGTTCCGGGAACATCTGCAGGACCCATCATATTACGCGACTGTGGGCGTGGCGAGTCGGGCCAGCGTTTCGCGATGGTTCCCGGGAGCTGCGACACCGATCTGCTGGAATCGCTCGGGGTGGAAGTGGAAGCGAAGCCTATTGGTCAACCGACCTCCGTTAGGGTCTGGAACAGTTGCGTTGGCAGGTTAATGCCGCATGTCTTGAGACGCTCATAGAATTTCGGGCGGATGCCAGTTGCGCGGAAGCGTCCCTGGATCCTCCCGGATTGGGTGATACCAGTTTTTTCAAAGAGAAAGATATCCTGGAGCGTGATGATGTCCTGCTCCATGCCGACCACCTCCGTGATATGCGTGATACGGCGCGATCCATCGCTGAAGCGCGATATCTGTATGAACAGATCGACGGCCGAGGCAATCTGTTGGCGGACGGCGCGAATTCCCATATTCGCGTTGGCCATGCCAACCATGACCTCAAGCCGGCCCAGAGCGTCGCGCGGGGTGTTGGCGTGCAGGGTAGTGAGCGACCCATCGTGGCCGGTGTTCATGGCCTGCAACATGTCTAAAGCTTCCTCGCCGCGAACTTCGCCGACGATGATGCGGTCGGGGCGCATACGCAGGGCGTTGATGACCAGTTGCCGGATGGTAATCGCACCGGTGCCTTCCACGTTGGAAGGCCGGGTCTCCATGCGCGCCACATGCGTCTGCTGCATGCGCAATTCAGCGGCGTCTTCAATGGTGATGATCCGCTCGTCTTCCGGAATGTAGCAGGAAAGTGCGTTGAGCAGCGTGGTCTTGCCGGAACCCGTGCCTCCGCTGATCAGAATATTCAGGCGGGCTTTGACGCAGCCTTTCAACAGTTCCAACATTCCCTCCGTCATGGTGAGTTTAGCCACGAGGTCTTCGCCTCGGAGGGCGTGCCGTCCGAAGCGGCGGATGGAAAGCAGGGGGCCGTCCACGGCAACCGGGGGAATGACAGCGTTGACGCGCGATCCGTCGGGAAGGCGGGCGTCCACCAGCGGTGACGATTCGTCGATGCGGCGGCCCACTCGCGACACGATCTTTTCAATGATGCGGAGCAGGTGGGCGTCGTCCTTGAACTCCACCGGCGTGCGGTACAGTTTGCCCGCGCGCTCGACGTATACCAGGTGCGGCGTGGTTACCAGGATGTCCGATATCGTGGAATCCTGCAGCAGCGGTTCGAGTGGGCCGAGGCCGAAGACTTCATCCAGGACCTGCTCAATGATGCGATCCTTTTCGACCAGGCTGAGGGGTGTCTTCTCTTCTTCAACGAGATTGGCGACGGCCGCCCGAACTTGGGCGCGGACGCGGTCGCCCGCCATCGAGGAGAGCGCCTCCAGGTTGATCCGGTCCAGAAGTTTTTTGTGCAGCGTGAACTTCAACTCCTGGTATTCCGGAGTGGATTGCTCGCTGTTGAAGAGGCGGTTCACCCAATCGGTCTCCCGATCTATGTCTCTTCTCGGTACTACAAAATCCAACACGGCTGCCATAGCGGTTTTCCTTTCTCCCAACAGAGCGAAGCGATCTTTCGCGGTTGGTTTTGGTCTCAGGGTCGGCACTTTCGCGGCCAGACGGGTTGCGGTTGCAGCATGCGGCCGGCGGTACAGGACGATAGCCGGACGCGGCGCGTTCCTGACCCCACCTTTCGCCCCATGCAACGTGTACGAGCCTCAATAGGCCGCCAGAGAGGATGAGGGCCGTCAGCACAGCATGTAACATGGTTGCGTTCTGCTTGTGACGCCGGCCGCGCGACGTTCCACGCGCACGAAGTTGGGGAGAGAGGATGCCGGTAAGGGCCGCGCCTCCGGGCGGCTTTCCCCGGCCGGAACGGCGGGATCCGGCTCGCGCGCTGCATCGAGGAGGCTGTTCTTGAGGGCAAGGAGGGCGAGCTCAAAGCGGTCGTTGACGCCCAGTTTCTGAAAGAGCCGCGTAAGATAGAGCTTGACGGTTCCCTCGCTCAAGGTCATGGCATGAGCGATCTCTTTGTTCTTAAGGCCTTGCACGAGAAGGCCCACTAGCTGCCGTTCGCGTCGAGTCAGCAGGACCCGCCTGGCGGTGAGGAGCTCTTCGCGGAGGGTCTGTTCCACCCAAAGGTCGCCCGCCGCAACGATGCGCAGACACTTGATCTGAAGCTCGATAGGCAGGCTCTTGCGGAGGATGCCGCGGACTCCAATAGCGAGCGCCTGAGAAACGAACCCGGTGGAAACTGCATCAACCCAGAGAACCACCGGAACATCGCTCGCGGCGAGTTTCAGCTCCGACAGCATGGAGAACGTGATGGCGGCGGTCGCATCCAGAAGAACCACGCCCGGGCGGCGCGTTCGGATATGCTCCATTAAAGGACCGATGGCCGTAAAAACCCCGGACAGCATGCAGTCTTCCAGATCAGTCACTACGGCCTCGATGCCGGCCGTGAGGATCGGTTGCTCGGAGTACAACGCCACGCTCGTCATTTTCCGATCGCCTCGAACCTGTTCCGTGGGCATTGAAGTCTCCACAAGTCAGGGTACGCCAGAGGGCGTGCCTGCCGGTATCCGTATGCGTGCCGATTCCCGAAAAATCGTTCCCGCAGGATTCAGGGAGAGAATGCAGGGCGGCTGGGGTACCAGCCCCATTTTAAGCAGGAGCGCAGCCCAGGGAGACTGCTGCCTCACATTCCGTGAAATCGGGGTTTGTCGGGATACCGTGAACGCAGGCTTACCGGAAGGTTACGGTTCAATGCCAAGCCGGACTGGACCGCATCTCCCTGGCATTCTTCAGTAATATGGTCAACCGAATGCCGGGCGGATCCCGGTTCGCCACACTGACCGAGGCATCGAACAACGAGAGAATGCGGCATGCCACCGGAGGACCCAAGCCCAAGTCCCCGCCCGGTGTGATGGGCTCGCCGATTGAGAAAAGATCGAAGAATTTCGGCAGGGCAGGCCCAGGGATCGTCCGGCCATGGCTTTCGATGGTCACGGCTGTCGATTCGGCCAGAATCTGTCGCGATAGCCGGACGGTCTGGCCCTCCACGGAGAACTTCACGGCGGTCTCCAGAAGAGCGTGGAACGCCCTCACCAGCAGGACTTCATCACCCAGGACAAGGGCCGGGCCGGCGGCCGGCGGCGGTGTCATGAGCGCGACGCCGCGGGATTCGGCGAAGTCGGCGGTACTCCCGATAGCGCGGCTGAGTGCCGCATCCAGGGAGACGGGAGCCGACGTGAGCAGCTCCCCCCTCACGTCGATCTGAGTCAGGAGCAGCGCGTCATCCAGGATCGAAAGAATTCTCCGACGGGATTGCGCATACATCTCCTGGAGCTCCTGGTTCTGCGCGGTAGAAGGCATTCCGTCCAGAATGAGCTCGCTAACCCCGAGAAGTCCCTGAAGCGGTGTGCGGAACTCGTGCGAGATGAGATTCAGAAAGTCGCTCTTCGAACGGTCGAGAATGATCAGCCGCCGGTTGGCTTCGGCAAGTTCGCGTGTGCGCGCGGCTACAGCCTGCTCCAAGCATTCATTCTGAACCTTCAATGCTCGCTGCAGGTCGTGCAATTTGAGATGCGTTTCGACGCGGGCGTGAACTTCCTCGAATTGGAAAGGCTTCGATATGTAGTCCACCGCGCCGGACAGAAAGGCCTTCACCTTGTCTTGGGTTTCGTTCAGCGCGCTCAGGAAAATGACGGGGATGCCTGAGAGCCCCTTGGTGGAACGCAGGCGTTCGCACACTTCGTAGCCGTTCATCTCCGGCATGTTGATGTCCAGCAGAATCAAATCCGGCGGATTCTTCATGGCCGCCGCCAGGGCCAGCCTGCCCCGTGGAAACGAACGCACTTCATGTCCCCGCAGCAGCAGCATATCTTCCAACAGCTTCAGATTGGCGGGTTGGTCATCCACGATCATGATGTCGCTTTGAGGCATGGCAAGGATCCTTTCTTTGCGGCAGCTTGCTCCAGCAATTGCGTCAGGGCATCGTATTCGTATATGTCGGCCAGCTCCTGGAGAGCCTCGGCGGACCCGGCATCCTGGGTCTCGCGGACCTTGTGGATCAGCTCGTCTAATTGTCTTTTCTTGCCCCCCAAAGTCGCCATCCGGAGTTCTTCGAGCAACTGCCGCGGCAGTTGCCCGAGCCTCTCCGCGCTGAGGGCCGCGACCCCGGCAGGGTGTTTGCCTTCGGCCTCGCCGGTTTCTTCGTAGTCATAGGCAATGTTCAGAAGCGTGCGCAGCTTCTCAAGTAGTTCGCCCTCACGGCAGGGCTTCGTGAGAAAATCGTCGGCCCCGCTTTGAGAGACGGCCCGGCGGTCGTCATCCATGGCGCTGGCTGTCAGAACGGCGATCACCGTTTCCTTTCCACGAGGATCTGCTTTGATTCGCCGAGTCGCCTCCAACCCGTCCATGACCGGCATTTGCACATCCATCAGGATCAACCGTGGGTCCCATTCCTCCCAGGTTCGAATGGCTGCCTCGCCGTCATCCGCGCCCCGTACGGAGAAACCAACGGAATCCAGCAGCTTCATCAGCCAGTCTCGGTTCTCAAACTGATCGTCGACGACCAGGATTCTGGGAACGATTGTTCCGGCCCGTATCCCAATCACGCGGCGGGGAGCGCTCGTCCTGACAACTCCTCCGGCGTCGCTAGGTTCGACCGGGACTTCGAGCTGGAATATGGAACCCCCGCCAGGCCCGCTGGCAACGGTGATATCGCCCCCCATCAGGCGCGCGTGCTGGCGGCTAATGGCGAGCCCGAGGCCGGTTCCCTGATGGGTGTTCAGCCCCTCCTTGGTTTGGGTAAACGGCTGGAACAACTTCTTTTGTTCAGCATCGGTAACGCCCACACCGGTGTCCTCAACGCGGGCCGACAACCAGAGCCGATTGGCTTCCCTTCGGTCCAGATTTACCTGCATCTTGATCTGGCCGCGCTCGGTAAACTTGATTGCGTTTCCCAGAAGATTGATCAGCGCCTGGCGAATTTTGCCTGCGTCGGCTGTAACGTATGGCATCAATTCCCCGGCGCCCAGGATTTCGAATCGCAGCGCTTTCGCCTCAGCCCGCAAGCGGAACATATTTCCCAGATCGTCCAGTAGCCCGGAGAGGCTGAATGTGGTTGGATTGATCTCCGTGCGGCCTGCCTCGATCTTGGACATATCGAGAACATCGTCAATGAGGGATAGCAGATGCTCACCGCTTCGGTTGATGATCTTGAGATTCGCTTTGGCGTCCGCTCCCAGGCCCGGATCCCGCAACAGCAACTGGGAGTAACCAAGAATGGCGTTCATCGGCGTACGGATTTCGTGAGTCATGTGCGACAGAAACATACTCTTGGCGCGGTTGGCGGCGTCCGACTCCGCCGCAACATACTCAAGCCTTTTCAATTCCTGCATTTGCCGCTCGGCTCGCTTCCGGTCCGTGATGTCATCGCCAATGCTGGCAGTGCCGACTACCTCGCCCGCGGCCGAGCGTAAGGTGGTGTTGTTCCACCGGATGAGCCGACGGCCGCCTGAACGAGTCAGGATTTCGTTCTCATGATGCGATGGGGCCGGCAAACCAGCGAGCAGCGCGGAGAAGTTGTCTTTGGCGTCGTGACGATCGGAAGGGATGAATAGCTCGAACCAGTCCCGGCCAATCACCTCCTCGCGCTCCCAGCCCGTGAGCCGAAGGAGGTAATCGTTGCAGTAGGTGATCCGGCCATCGCGGTCGAGCATGCGCGAAACCAGATCCACGTTGTCGAGCATGTCGCTAAAGCGCCGCTCAGATTCACGCAGCTCGTCCTTGGCCCGTTTCTGTTCGGTGATGTTCAGGTGCATGACTACGGCGCCGTTCGGGCGGTCGTCGGACAGAGGTATCGCCGTCAACAGGAACCAGCGCTGCTCGGTAGTCGAATGACAGGGATACTCGATCGAAAAACTCTTTTCAAGGCCACCCAACACCGAACGAATGCCTTGGGCGGCCTGGTGAGCCATCGAGGAGCCATCTCCCTGTGCCCGGTCGCAGATCTCAAGGTAACTGAGACCGACCCCATAGACTGGAGCTCGCATCTCATTGCCGTCGTCAAATCGCCGCCACGACCCGTTCACCGAGATGATCAGCCCTTGGGCATCGAGCAAACAGATGTGCGCCGGCAGCGCGTTAAGGATGGCGGCCTGCTTGGCAGACTCGCTGTGACGCAACTGTTCCTGGGCGCCCCGCAACAAAAGCGTCCGGCCGCCACGGTCCGCCACCGTGTCTACCTCGCCTCCCGTCAGTTCCTCGAGGCGCCGCTCGGTTTCGAGCAGCTTCTCGATTAACGCGGGAACTTCCTCATACGCGTCCGCCGGAGGCCGGGACTTTCTCTTGCTCATGGGACGGAAGTTTGCAGACCCAAAGCCAGCAGCACAAGCTGCGTCTTGCCGAGTGTGCCGACGATTCTTCGGATGGGCGCCGGGGCGAGCTTGAGGAGAGTCGGCGTCATGATAATGCCCTCTGCCAGCGCGCGCTTCGGTTCCTTCAACACATTCACAACCTCGATCTGGTACCGATCCGGCAGGCTTGCCCGGCAAATCGCGGTAAGGTTGGCCACCGCCTGCACGGAGTTCTGCGTGTCTTGGGCGACATAAAGCCGGAACCTGAACATGGCGCTTCGGCTCAGTGATGTGCTCACTTTCGCGCCGCAATCGCCGCATCGGCGCCGCGCAACTCCCGTACTCGGGCACGGCCTCGCGTCAACTCGCGCTCCTGGCTCTCTGTGGTGCGGGTTAACAATGCCTTCTCCACCTGCTTGGCAACCAGCTCGGTCTGCAGCGACTTCGCTCGCACTTCGAGGACGGCCTCCTCGGCATCGAGAGTCACGCGCTTGAGCTTGCCGGCGATTTCGGCGACCTCACTCGCCACACGCCCGGCGCTTTCTTTTTCCCACCGGAGCGTACCCGTCAACACCTCGCCGCCCGCAGTGTAGATGTCGGCTAGCGTCACACCCGAAGCGCTGAGGATCAGTTCGCGCACCTGGTTCGAATGCGCCATGCCGCGGGACTTGATGATGGACATGGTCCGGTTGCGCTCTCCGGCCTGGACCATGTAGTTGAGGTGGATCCAGGTGTCCGCGAGCGTCGAGATCTGGAGCGGTGTGCCGCCATCGGTCCGTCCGGGCATTTCGTCCAGCAGGCTGGTGCAAAGCAGAGTGATACCGCCGGTCTTCGACCAGTCGATCAACCTTTCCACCACGCCGCGCGCGGTAAACGCATTGCCGGCTTTGGACAATTCGGACACTGGGTCGATCACCAAACAACGGGCTTCATGTTCCTTCGCGAGTGCCTTGATGAGCACCAGAAGGGTCTCCGCACTGCCGGCGATCGAGCGGGCCGAGATCATGCGCAGGAGTCCGCTTTTCATATGGCGCGCCAAGCGGATTCCTACCGAAGTCAGGTTGCGGACCACCTCGGTGGCATCCGAATCGAAACCAAGGAACAAGGTGCGTTCGCCGCGCCGGCACGCCGCCTCGGCGAACGCACCGCCAAAGGTCGTCTTGGCCGTACCGGGGAATCCGGTAATCAGTACGCTCGCGCCGCGATAGTAGCCACCGCCCAGCATGGTATCGAGCCGCTTCACGCCGCTGGTAACGCGCTCGGTAGTCACTTTGGCGTCCATCTGGCCCAGCATGCGCGAGATGGCAACGTCAACGCCGTGCTTGCCGATCACGAATGGCGCTTCGTTCTCATCGAAGGCCGAGCCGCGGTATTTCTGCACACGCAGATTGCGTTGCGACACGCCTAACTCCACCCCGTGGTTGAGGATCACGGCGCAGTCAACCATGAATTGCACGAAGCTGGACGGCTGCTGGCTGAAGGAGTTCGTCTCATCCCCGCCCGCTTTCGCGGTAATGAGGGCGGTCAGGCCGCTCGCCAATAACCACTCATGCAGCCGGTAAATCTCCCGCCTTTTCTCCATCGAGTCGGACAGCAGCGCCAATAGCACGTCCAGGGCGTCGAACACGATGCGCCGCGCCCCCATCTCCTTGATCCGGGCTCCGAGAGCCGCCAACATCCCCGTAAGATCGAAGTTCCCCGCCTGGATCAGCTCGGGCGGCGGCTGGGCGTCCAGGAAAAACAGCTTTTTCGGCTGCAACTCCGGCAGATTCCAGCCGAAGCCCTCGGCATTGGCCACGATGCGGTTCGAAGTCTCTTCGAACGCGACAAAGATGCCCGGCTCGTTGCAATCACGCACGCCATGCGCCAGGAATTGCAGCCCGAATATGGTCTTGCCCGAGCCTGGTCCGCCCGACAGCAGCGTAGTGCGGCCCCGTGGCAATCCGCCGCCGGTGATTTCATCGAAACCGGCGATGCCGGTCGACGCTTTTGATGAGTCTTTCACGCGGGGAGACCGAAGGGCTTTCATATTGTTCTATCGCTTTCACCAAACACTCTCAAGCCGCGATGATGAGATCGCACCCATTCCGATGCCTGGTCTCCTGCCTTGAGATGGAGTTCAACATTCCCCGCCGGATGCACGCGTGGCGGCGGCGTTTTCCGATCGCCTCGAACATGTTCCGCGGGCATTGAAGTCTCCACAGTCAGCGTACGCCAGGGGCGTGCGTGCCGGTATCCGTATGCGCGCCGATTCCCGAAAAACCGTTCCCGCAGGATTCAGGGGGAGAATGCAGGGCGGCTGGGGTACCGGCCCCATTTTAAGCAGGGACGCAGCCCAGGGAGACTGCTGCCTCACATTCCGTGAAATCGGGGTTTGTCGGGATACCGTGGTGTAACTCATCTGATGCAAGCTTGACTCAGGTGCCAGGCAATCACATGCACGTTAAACGTCGACAACCCAAATCCGAGACCGACCTGGCGGCTTTGTACCGGCGCCGGGAATGCGTTGTGTCACTGATCCAGACGCTGGAACGCTATCAAAGCGCGCTGGCCCTCCTTCCACAAGGATGCTCGCGTCGGGCATCGCGGATCGTCAAGTAAGGTGGAACCGTGCGGAATGAATATCGAGCCGGTCCGGTTCATCGCGCTGGTCTGATCGTGAGTGGAGGCATGTGCGCCGGGTTGGGAATCGCCATCCTGGTGGCGCTGGGGCTCCACCGGGTAAGCTACGCCAGGCTGTTGTCAGCCACCTTTCCCACTCCACCCGCCTCGGCCGTAGGATTTGTGGCTTGCGGGCTGGCTTTGATCGGGGTCGGCTTCTGGGTTCCGCGGGTAACTTCGATGCTGGCCATGGTTGGCTTGTCGATGGCGGTCGTGCTGGCGGCCGAGCGGGCATTCGCCCTGGGGCCCAGAGTGGAAACCCTGGTTGCAGCCAACCTGGGAGCAGAAGATTGGCATGCCATGGCTCCCAACACGATGGTGGTGCTGGTGCTCGCTGCAGTGGCATTGCTGATGCGCCACCCGAACCGCTGGTTCGAGGCGCGGCTCGGGGCTGTCGCTGTTTTAGGCTCGCTCGTTTTCGCTATTGGATCCGTGGCCTGCGTGGGCTACATGACGGGCGTTCCCAGCTATGCCTGGCAGTCGCGGGCCCCTATGTCCTTCCTGAGCGCGATCTGCTCCGGCGTACTGGGGCTGGGCATCCTCCTGAGCGCTTGCCGGTATAGCGAACTCGATGAATCGGGCATTCCCCGATGGTCCAGACTAGTGGTCTGCACGGGAGCCGTCGCCATCACTGCCAGTACGGCCGTGGCATACCTCTGCAGAGACGGGCCGACGTGGAAACCGGCGGAAGCGATCGGGCTGATACCTATGATGATGGTCAGCTGGATGCTGGCGGTGTTGGCTGTCCGGCAGACCAGGCGCTCCGGCGCTCCCGCCGCCAACTGATTCCCACTACTAAGGTGGAACCGTGCGGAATGAGATTAAATGTGACGGAAATTGTCGACAGAAGCGAAGGGAGAACCACCATGAGAATGATTGAGCGGGCCGCGCTGTTGTTTTGCTTCCTGACGGTCAACAGCCTGTCGTACGCCGACACCATTTGCAACCTGTTGTACCCCGACACCATTTTAGGAGCGGCGGCTACCTTTGGGGTCTTGGGCGCCTCGACGGTGACCAACACCGGACCGAGCGTCATCAACGGGGATTTGGGTCTCTATGCCGGCACTTCGATTACGGGGTTTCCTCTGGGGATCGTGAACGGAACGATAGACGACACGGACTCCCTGGCGGAGCAGGCACAGGCTGATGCCCTGTTTGCCTACAATGTTTTAGCCGGCCTGGCGCCCAATGGCAACCTGACTGGCCAGGATCTGGGTGGACTGACGCTCACGCCGGGAGCCTATCAATTCGACTCCTCGGCGATGTTGACTGGGGCACTGACTCTCAACTTCCAGGGCCTTTCCAATCAGAACTTTGTTTTCCAGATCGGGAGCACGCTCACGACCGCAAGCTCCTCGTCCGTCCTTATTACCAATCCCGGCGATGACGACAGCGTGTATTGGCAGGTCGGCAGCTCCGCGACTCTCGGTACAACCACGGCGTTCTACGGAACTATTATCGCCGACGCGAGCATCACTCTGGACACCGGCACGACCATCGTTTGCGGAAACGCCTTGGCGCTGACTGGCGCCGTGACGATGGATACGAATACCGTCTCGGTCGGCACCTGCACAGTCCCCGACACTGACACTCCAGAGCCCTCAACCGTCCTTCTGCTCGCCGCAGGCCTGATCGCCGGCGCGGGCTGGATCGCGCGGGCACGAGCGCACCGAGATCGCTAATTCACAGGAAACCCCGACATAGTTAGCGAATTCCCGTCAACACTCCACAATGTTATTGCGGATGGCATAGCGGACCAGTTCGGTGACGGAATGAAGGTTGAGTTTCTCCATGATGTTAGCCCTGTGGGATTCCACGGTTTTGACACTGATCTGAAGAATGTTGGCGACCTCTTTGTTGGACTTGCTTTCGGCCACCAGTTTGACGATCTGCCGCTCCCGCGGACTGAGCCGGCTGGAAGCCCCTGGCGCCGGCGCTTCAGCGGCGGTGCGGCCAAGATATCCGCCCAGCACCACCTCAGACACCCTGGAAGTGAAGAAGAGCTTATGTTGGCGGAGTGCTTCCAGGGCGGTGATGAGGTCGTTGCCCGCATCCTGCTTGAGAATGTAGCCCCGGGCGCCCGCGCTTAGCACATCGTGTACCATTTGTTCCGATTCGTGCATGGACAGAATCAGGACCTGGGTGCCAGCGTTGTCTTTCAGAATCTCGCGCGTGGCCTCCAGGCCGTTCATATCGGGCATGGAGATGTCCATCACGACGATGTCCGGCCTGAGACTGGCGGCGGCAGCCACGGCTTCGCGGCCCGTGGATGCTTCGCCGCACACCTCCCAGTCGGAGCGGGCGTCCCCGATGAGCCCGGCGACGCCGCGCCTTACCACCTGGTGATCATCCACTAACAATACTCGCGTTTTCTTCATTGGACTGAACCAACGGCAGGGTTACCATCAACCTGGCGCCCATATCGTTCGAAGTAAGTTCCACCCGGCCACCAAGCTGCTCCGCGCGCTCGCGCATGCCGGCGATGCCTATGCCAAAGCGCACAAATCCCTTGTCCTGACTGCACAACGCCTTTGGAAGGCCGTGGCCCCGGTCTTGCAACACCAGCCGGACTTCATGTGGATCCCGTTCCAGCCGGACAACCGCCAACTGGCTGCCTGAATGCTTGTGAACATTCGCCAGCCCTTCCTGGACAATGCGGAAGAGAGTGGCTTCCAGGTCTCTGCCGAGCCGGCCGAAACCGGGTGGGATTTTGATCTCGACCTGGATCCCGGTCCGCTGGTTGAAACCCTGGGCGTACGACTGTAACGCGCTCGCTAGCCCGAGTTCGTCAAGCAGGGGCGGATGCAGAAGACACGTGACAGTTCGAATCTCCGCGGAGCAGGCTGCCGCCAACTCGCTGGCCTCGGAGAGCATCTGCCTTCGGCGGTCCAATTCCAGCCCGGGTTCCTGCAGACGGCTGAGATTGATGCTCAACGCAGCCAAAAGCTGTGCCGTGCTGTCGTGCAGCTCCCGCGCAATTCTCCGCCTCTCGTAATCCTGGGCGCGCAGCAGGTCTCTGGAAAGCTGATGAAGCCTCTGATTGGCCCCCTGAAGGGCTTCCTCGGCGCGCTTGAGGTCGGTGACGTCGAGCATCGCTCCGACGACCCGAATCACCTTCCCCGACCTATCTCGGGCGATTATGGCCCGGTCATGGACGTGGGACCATTCGCCGCCGGCGCGCTCAAGCCTGTATTCCGCGCTCCACGAGAGGTGCGGTCCTTCCAGCGCTTCGGCAAAGTTCCTGGCCACCGCTTCGCGGTCTTCCGGATGAATGCGCCAGGCACACAGTTCAACCGGCGACGCAGTCTCCGGCGCGTTGCCGGAAGGTCCGTCATATGCCGAATTCCATCGTAATTTGTTGACGGGGTCGTATTCCCAGATGGATTCATTGGCCGCGGTCACCGCCAGGCGCAGGCGCTCCTCGCTTTCCCGGCGTGCCTCGTCGGCTTGCATGCGCTCGATTGCATAGCGCAAGGACCGCGCCAGCAGTTGGTAGTCAGCATGCGATTTCACGAGGTAATCCTGCGCGCCCTGGCGCACCGCTTCCATCGCAAGTTGCTCGTCGTCGCGGCCGCTTAGCACCACCACCGGTACCGCCGGCGCCAAAGCACGAACCAGCGACAGCGCCGCCAGCCCCTGGCTGTCAGGAAGACCGAGGTCCAGCAGGACCACGTCGATGCCGCCATCAGCCAGGTGGGCAAGCCCGCCGGAGAGACAGTCCACCCACTGCACCCGGTAGGCTGGCTCCGAGGTCCTTTTTAGGGCTTCCTGAACCAACCGCGCGTCGCCAGAGTTATCCTCGATGGTCAGGACGCTAATGTACCGGCCGGTCATTTGGGTGGCAGCCTCACGATGGCGAACCAGAAATGTTCGATGGACTGCACCACTGCCATGAACTTGGGTAGATCGACGGGCTTGGTAATGTAGCAGTTGGCGTGCGACCCATAGGCCTTGAGGATGTCCTCGTCCGCCTGGGACGTCGTCAGGACCACCACCGGAATGAGCTTCAGTTCCTCGTCGGCCTTGATCTCGGCCAGCACCTCCCGGCCATCTTTTTTCGGAAGATTGAGATCGAGCAGGATCAGGTCCGGGCGGACGGCTCCGCTGAACTGGCCCTCTCCGCGGAGATACGACAGGGCCTCGACGCCATCGCGGACCACGCTCAAGTTGTTCCAGACGCGGCCCGATTTCAGGGCTTCGCGAGTCAAGCGCGCGTCCGCTGCGTTGTCTTCCACCAAAAGGATCTCGACGGGTCCCGCTATCCTCGTGACGTCACCCATGATGCTTCACCTCAGCTTCCTCAACCACGGCTGCGGCCTTTTTTCCGGCAGCCGGAATACTGAAGAAGAATGTCGATCCATGTCCGGGTTGCGACTCCACCCAGATGTTGCCGCCGTGACGCTCTACAATTTTTTTGCAGATGGTGAGCCCGATGCCAGTGCCGGAAAACTCCTCCTCACGGTGCAAGCGCTGGAACAGGACGAAAATACGCTCGGCGTACCGCGGCTCGATGCCAATGCCGTTATCACGCAACGAAAATATCCAGTCTTCTCCTTTCCGAACCGCGGAAACGTGCACCCGGGGCGGGTTCGCGCTCCTGAATTTGATGCCATTGCCGATCAGGTTTTGGAAGAGTTGCACCAGTTGGGTGGCATCCGCATTGATTACCGGCAATTCGTCGTGACTGACCAGCGCGGCGTTTTCGGCGATGGAGATCCGGAGATTCGACACCGCGCGCCCCAGCGCTTCATTGCAATCGACCGGCTCAAGAACCCTGCCCTGGGTCCCCACCCGCGAGTAGGCCAGCAGATCCTGGATTAGCTGCTGCATCCGCACGGCGCCGCCGACGGCAAAGGCGATGAATTCCCGCGCATCTTCGTCCAGTTGAGAAGCATAACGCTCCGCCAGGAGTTGGGTGAAGTTGGCAACCACCCGCAGCGGCTCCTGGAGGTCGTGAGAAGCAACGTAGGCGAACTGCTGCAACTCTGCGTTGGAGCGCTCCAACTCCCTGGTCCTCTGGATCAGAGCCTCCTCGGCCCTCTTGCGCTCGGTAATATCGGCGCAAATTCCGACCCACTCGCGCACACTGCCATCCGCCCGCAGCACCGGGACGCCGCGCGCGGACACGTCCAGGAATTCTCCATCCCGCCGGCGTATCTGATATTCCGCCTCAAAAATCGTCTGGGTTTGGACCGCCTCGGACCAGAAAGCCGAGATCCGTTTGCGGTCGTCAGGGTGAAGCGCGTCTGCCCACCCCCACTCCTTCGCCTGGTCTTGGCTCTGGCCGGTGAAAGCCCGCCAGGAAGGGCTGTCTATCATCAAACCATTCGAATCGGTTGTCCATACGATCTGGGACGTGGCCATAACCAGGGCGCGGTATCGTTCTTCGCTCTGCCGAAGGGCGTCCTCGACGCTCCTCCGGTCCGTGACGTCCACATGGATGCCGACCATCCGGAGGGGACGGCCGGTGTCGTCGGAGAAGACCGTGGCGTGCGCTGCCAGCCAGCGAATCTGGCCATCGTTGGGACGGCGAACGCGCCATTCCGACCGGAGTTCTCCCGTGTGGAGGGACTCCTGAATGGCGGCTCTGGCGATTTTCAAATCCTCCGGCAAGAGCTCGGATTCCCAACTCTCGTACCTCCCACCGAACCCTCCGGGAGCGACGCCGTATAACTCCTCGAGTTCCGGCGACCATACGTAGGTGTTGTCTTGAATGTCCCACTCGAAGGCCCCGGAGTGCCCGGCTCTCATGGCGCGGCTCAGTTCGGCAGTCCGCTGCCGGACCTGGGATTCCAATTCGTCACGGGCCTTGCTCAATGCCTCTTCTGCCTGAATGCGCTCTCCGATTTCCCGCTCCAATTCGATTTGCCGGGCGATCGCGCACTGGCGGGCGCTGCACATGGCCCGGGTTAAGATCACGATAGGGGCAGCAACTATGAAGTAGCAGGCGGCTATCGCAAGATCGAGAGGGGCCAGGATCCACCACTGGCCGGCGTGGTGAACGAAGAACAACTCGGCGAGCACAAAACCCAGCGCTGCACTCAGCAGCGATGGCCCCACGCCGCCAAACCAGGCGGCCGCGGCTATCCCCGCGAAAAACGTCACGAACGGTAGTTGGTCCCCAAGCAGAGGGCTGAGCGCCATCCGCACCAGCAAGGCCAACGCTACGCTGCCGACTGCGGCGCCGTACCGCACTGGCGTCGAGCGTCCGATGAAATCCTGGAGTACCTTCATTCGGTGCTTCTCGGGCACGCCGCCCACATCCAGAAACTCTACAGCCAAATACCCTGCCCTGAGTTCCGACCGATCTCCTTCGGCCACTATGAGACAGGGGTCATAAGGCCTTTGTATCTATGATCTTACACCTAATTCTTATTTTTAAGCAGATTATTCTTATATGCCCAGCGGCAACTTAACAATCGAGAGCCAGAATTCGCCAGTGGAGCGAACTACCCGTAGAAACTCGTCCACGTCAACCGGTTTTGAAATGAAACAGTTAGCGCCGAGATTGTAGCTTTTCACAACATCGCGGTCAGCCTGGGAACTAGTTAGGATTACGACCGGAACGCTGCTCACCGACGGATGATCTTTGATATCTTTCAGCACCTCGAACCCGTCCTTTTTCGGGATGTTCAGATCGAGCAGAATCAGATCGGGGCGCGGGGCGTTTTCGAAGCCGGGGGCGTGATTCAGAAAGGCCACAGCCGCTTCGCCGTCGGTGGACACACTAATGCGGTTCAGCACTCTGCCTTGCTGTAGGGCTTCATGGACCAATTCCACGTCCCCTGGGTTGTCTTCAATCAACAGAATCTCGGCTGGTCTGGTTTGCACTCTTACCTCCCATTGCATTGCTCTCGGGTTTCGGGATTGTGAAGCGGAAGGTGGATCCAGCCCCGGGCTCGGATTCCACCCAGAGCTTTCCCCCGTGCCGCTCGACGACTTTCTTGCAGACCGCGAGCCCAATCCCGGTGCCAGGGTATTCCGCCCTGGTATGCAGGCGTTGAAACATCTGGAAGACGCGTTCGGCATGCCGCGGGTCGATTCCGATGCCGTTATCCTGGACCGAGATTACCCATTCCGCGCCGCCGTCCACTGCGGAAACGTGGATGCGAGGGCACTCGTCCTTGCGCTTGAACTTGATGGCATTGGCGAACAGGTTTTGGAACACCTGGGTGAGTTGCCCCTGGTCCACCCAAAGCGCCGGCAGTGGATCCCAGTCGACGCAAGCGCCGCTCTCCTCGATCACAACCTGCAAATTCCGCATGGCGCCCAGGACCACCGCCTCGCAAGCGGTCTGGCGGAGATCAAGCTCCGTGCTGTTGACGCGGGAATACGCCAGCAGGTCGGCGATCAACTGCTGCATTCGCTTGGCGCCATCCACGGCATAGTGGATGTACCGGTCTGCCTTCTCATCCAACCGGCCTGAGTAGCGTTTGGCAAGCAGTTGGGTGAAGCTGGCGACCATGCGGAGCGGCTCCTGCAAATCGTGGGAGGCCACGTAAGCGAACCGCTCCAGCTCCTCATTCGACCGGGCGAGTTTTTCGACATTGAGCTTTAGCGCCTCCGTCATGCGCGTGCGCTCGGTGATGTCCTGAGCGATGCCGGTCATGCGGACCGGTTTGTTCTGCGCGTCCCGCTCTAAGTGCCCGCGCCCCAGGATATAGCGGACGCCACCGTCGCCGTCCCGCAAGCTGCCGCGGAACTCCAGGTCGGGCGGTCCTTCCCCCGCCAGACAGGCGCTGATCCATGCTTGCATGGCAGCCCGGTCATCCGGGTGAATCACACTTGGAAACGTCTCGGCGGACGGAACAAAAGTATCTTGCGAGACTCCAAAGATACGATACGTTTCGGGAGTCCATGCGCACACGGCTGTTCCTATGGGAAGTTCCCAGCTCCAACTGCCGACGTGGGCGATGCGCTGCGATTCGGAAAGAGTATTCTCTTTCGCCCGCAACAATTCCTCGGCGACGGCTTGCTTGACCACCCGAGCCACGGTACTCCCGAGCCCGCTCAGCATGGCATCTTCCTCGGCCAGGATCGGATGCTTGGCGAACAGGGCCAGAACGCCCACACTCTGTTCCCGCGGCGTGCGTAACTGGTATCCCGCGAACGACACCAGTCCGAGCTCGCGGGCCCAGGCATGATTGTGAACATTCGGATCGTTCTGGACATCGTTGGTGACGAACTTGGCATCTTCGCCCGATGCCACGCGTCCGATCTTGTAACACCCAAATGGAACACGCCGGTGGCCTGGGCCGTCGATGTGGGTGTAGCGGCCGGAACTCGCCAGCAAATGCAGGCACCGGTCACGGTGCTGGCAGACGTGCGGCCCCTCGTGCACTTCGGCATGCGGGCAACCCCGTTCACACAGATCTCCGGGCCGGATCAACCAGATGCGACAGAAATCGGCGTCGAACAGGCTGACGATGGCGTCGGCGACCTTCCGGAGTTTGTCCTCCAGCGGGGCCGGGGCCAGGAGCATCTGCTGAAGCTGGCTGACGCCCAACTCCCGCACTAGTGTCTTCTCGATGCGTTCCTCGGCCCGCTTGCGCTCGGTGATGTCCAGCAGGGCGGTGCGAATGCCGGTTGTCTCGCCCGTCGCGTTGCGCACCAGGATGTCGTGGACTTCGACCAACAACTCACCGCCGTCGCGCCGGACGTAACGGCGCTGGAGGGGCGCCAGGGGCTGTTCCCCGGACAGTTTCCCGCGAATGGCCGCGTAGCTGGATTCCCGGTCCGCCCCGGCGACGAATTCCCAGACCGGCCGCCCTAACATCTCGCCCGCCTCGTACCCAAGCAGGGCGCATTCGGCCCGGTTCACCCGGCGCATGACGCCGTCCATGTCCAATTCGTGGTACGCCACCGGAGCCTGGTCGAACAGCTCGCGGAACTTATCTTCGCTCTCCCGCAAAGCCTCTTCGACCTCTTTCCGCTTGGTAATGTCGTGCGCGACTAGCAGGACTGCCGGCCCATCCTTCAGAACGCTGGCGTTCAGCAGGAGCCAGCGGTACGATCCGTCCTGGCACATACAGCGGCACTCGAAACCAATGCTTTCCCCGACGAGGAGGATCTTTTCAAACTCAGCCACTGCCGCGGCGCGGTCCTCGGGATGGACCAGGTCGAACACCAGCAGCCCTTCCAGTTTTGCCACTGTAAATCCGAGAATAGGCTCCCAGTAAGTATTTGCCTGCCGGATGCGACCATCAAAGCCCAGGACCAGCATCGGCGTGGACGACGCCGAGAAAAACTGGTTGAGAACCGTTTCGGCCCGGATGCGGCTGGTCACATCGACGTTGACGCCAACCTGGCGCATGGCAGTTCCGGCTTCGTCGAAGAATACCTTCAGTTGCGAGAGCAGCCAGTGAATGCTGCCGTCCGGCCAGACGATTCGAAACTCCGTCCCCGGGAACTGGGCCCCGGATAGCGCTAAGCCCAGCCAGCGGTCCACGCGGTCGCGGTCTTGCGGTTGGATCAGTTTGAGCCATTCTTCATGCGAGAGCCATTTGCCGGCCGGGTCCAGGCCATAGATCAGGAACTGCCCCTCTGACACCCTCGTTTCACCGGTCTTGAGGTCTGCATCGAAGATGCCCACCCCCGCTGCTCGCTGCGCGAGGCCCAGCCATTCGTCGCTCTTCCGCAGCGACTCCTCGGCGCGCTTCCGGGACGCGATGTCGGTCACACTGATCACGGCGCCCCTGATACGGCCCTGCACGGTCACGGGCTGGACCGAGTACTGCACGGGGAACGGAGTCCCGTCGCGGTGGTGGAACACATCGTCGTCGACCCAGGCGCCGGACCCATTTGCCAGCACACACTGCGTCGGGCATTCCTGCGGCGGGCAGCACCATCCTCCGCAGTGGCCCCGGTGAATTCGGCACTGCAGGTTTCGGCCCAGGCATTCCTCCCGGGAATAGCCGAAGATGCGGCATGCCGCCTGGTTGACAAATACGCAGCGCCCTTCCAAATCGACTGCCCAGATGCCGGTCCCAACCGAGTCCAGGGTGGCCGCCAGTTCTTCCGCGCCCCAGGATTCCGCAAGCGCCGGCGGGGCAGGCATAGCGCAGACGTTCTGGGCCGCCTCACTGGGTGGGTGGCTGCTAAGTTCCTGTCGGAGCACTGCGGAGAACTCCTGACAAGAATGGGAAGCGGGGCTTCGGCGCTTGAGTACTCTTCTCTACTTCTCCGCCCGCAATCCTGGCCGCCAACTGCGCCATGTGCTTTTGGAACTTTCGGCTTTCGCCCAACCGCTTCCCGTCAAGGAAGCTGCCCTCAAAATCCCGGCGGCACTCCGGCAGCATCGCATGTACGGGCGCCCCCAGGAGCTTTTCCAACTGGCTCTGGGTGAAGGAAGATGGCGGGACCTGGTTCAGTGTCAGGGCCAGGCAATCCCGATCGAATTCGGCCTGAAACAACACGCTCACCGCCGATTTCGCCTCGGCCAGGCCCAGAATGTCGCAGGTGCTCACCAGGTAGAGGCGGCTGACCTCCTGGACCAGGCGTACCGAGAATGGGCTCAGGCGGCCGAGATCGACGACAATCCACTGGTAGAGCGAGCGGATGAAGTTGAGCACCAGCCGGACCCGTTCCGCCTTCGGCTGCTTCTCTTCGCGTGATGCCGGGCCCCCAGACTGCATAACGTCCAGCCCCACAGCGGGGACGACCAACTTCTTCCAGCGATCCTCATCCAGGTGCAGGATGTCGTCGGAAGCTTCCATGATGCCGTAGGGCGCGTCTACGTTCATCAGGAAGCCGATAGCGTTGCCGGCCATGTCGAGATCCATCAGCAGGACCCGGCCTTCGGTCCGCCGCTTCAGTTCCAGCGCTATGTGACACGCGATGGTGGTATTTCCTACTCCGCCTTTGGCGCCAAGAAAGCCCACGATTTTCGCCTGTTCGAGGCGAGGATCGGGGCTCGAAGATTCGGCTTGGATTCTCCGCCGCACAATAGCGTGTTGCAGGATGCGAGCCAGGGCAGGCCCCTGCAGTTTGCCCTTCACAAGGTAGTCTTGTGCTCCGCTTTGCATTGCCCGCAACGCCAAAGACTCGCTATCCCACCCCGTCAGGAGTACCACCGGAATGGAAGGCGCATGGGTACGGACGGCGTTTAAGCCCTCCAGGCCGTGGCTGTCCGGCAAAGACAAATCCAGGAGCACAAGATCGATGTCCCCGCGCGCCAGACGGTCCAGACCGGATAGCAGGGTTTCGGCGCAAAAGACCTGAAATGCGGCCTCGCCCTCCTCCGCAAGCGCTGCCTTGACCAGTTCGGCATCGCCGGGGTTGTCTTCGATGAGTAACACGCGAAACACGGGTTGGGGCAAAATGCAGGGGACTCCAAGCCTTTAAACCACAGTCTGGCATCGAAACCGCGGAAAGTGGATACCCTGGAACCCTCGACCGGCCCAGGGTGATACTCTAGCGGGGAACCAGCAGACAGAGCGGGCGCCGAGGCTGCCGCCCCCCGAAATGCGGGTAACAGCCGATTGCCGCCGGAAACCCGTTGAAGCAACCTAATCTTAGGGTCGCCGCGGCGCGGCGGCTCCCGGTGACTCACATGTTTGAATTTCTGCTCGGCCGTCATGTATCCGACACGACACTAATCCAGTATCGAGCGGGATTACTTGATAAGAAGCGTTTCGACATGCTGGAGGCACACCTGATGGTCTGCCCGACATGCCAGCTTCAGTTGTTGGACCTGCTGCCCCCGGTTCCGGCGCTGGGGCTTTCTTCCTGGATTGGAGGAGCATGGGATGCCACATAAAACCATGGAAATTCCTGGGGACATGGCGGCCTCGGAGTGGGCAGGATTGCAGCAGAAATTCCTCGAGGAAGGTGTAGAGCGCAGCCGCGAGTTGCTGGCGAGCCTCGACAAGCGTTTCGATAGCGCGCGGATGGCCCACCAGATGCGTGAATGGGCTGGAAACGCCGGGCAGCTTGGTTACCACAACATCTCGGAATTGGCCCAGTGCGCGGAACACTTGCTGGGAGACGTGCCCGTCCGGAAGTCGGACCTTCGCGAAAGGCTCGGCAATCTGCTGCTGGCATTCTCCAACCTGCGCGACAGATGGATGGCGCCCGTTCCCGATCATGTGGCACGGGCCCTCCTAGGGAAAAGCGTGGCCCTGATCGGATTAGCGCCAGAGCAGGCCGGCCGCGCATGCCTCGCGCTGGGGCGTGTGGACGCCCTGCCACGGCTCTTCCCCGCCCTGGACGCCCTGAAACTCGAGTCCATTCGCGATTGTGACCTGGTGATGATCTCCGTGGGGCTCGAAACCGATGGCGAAAGGCTGCAAGTGGCCGTGGAAAGCTCGGCGGCTGGCAAGCTGTTATTGGCCGGAGAACGCCGGCGCCTGATGACGCTGCCTCCCGCGGTGCAATTGCGGGCCGCGGACTACCTGGTCGACGATTGGCAACCCGAAGAATTGCTGCTGCGCCTGGCGCTGGCAATTTCGCGCAGGGCAACCGAGGCTTCCGGCGCAGCGGCGGCGCCGGAGGAGGCCGCGTTCAAAACTGCCGCGGAACCCCGGCGCACCATGAGCAGTCCCAGGGTCCTGATAGTGGACGATGATCCCATCATCCTGACACTGTTGCGGACGACCCTGCAAAATTACGGGATGCAGTGTGAGACGGTGGACAACGGCGCCGACGCCCTTCGTCTAATCCGCCGGGAGAAGCAGCAGGTAGTCGTGCTGGATGTCAACATGCCCGGTCTGGATGGTTACGGAGTGCTGTCAGCCGTCCGCGCCGAAAAACTCCCGACCCAGGTAATACTCGTCACGGCGCGCCAGCAGGAGCGCGACATACTGCGTGGGTTCCAACTCGGCGCCGACGATTATCTGGTCAAACCGTTCAACCTGCTCGAACTGGTTGCCCGGATAAACAAGCTGCTACGCCGACCATCGCAGGCAGCCGCGTGAGCGTATCGCGGTGGGTGGTGAACGGTCTTAGCTCCGAGCACCTGCAACGCCAACATCGAGACTGAGGGCGCTCTTGATCTTGCCTAGAAGAACCGAGGGCAAGAATGGCTTTTCCGCAAAGTAGCAATCGTGGTTGAGTGCGAGCGTTTGGGCTGCAGGGTCGCTGGACATCAGCATCGCCCACAATTGCGGCCGGCGCCACGCGAGGAGGGGGCCCGCACCAGGGACGCAGAGATGACCATCGCTACCGGGTGAGTGACGTCAACGGCGCACCCGGAAGTTCTCCAATTGGACGTGCAAATGCCCAAGCCGTGGATCTGGTCTGGCCGGCAGGGGGCGATATGCGCCGATGTCGCTGACCCTGCATGATTTGCGGTGCGCGACAATCAAGGCATGAAGATGCGGGCGATTACGGCGTGGATGTGCGCGGCGGCGGGCATGAGCGCGCAGAGCGGAATGCCTGGCCAAGTGGCGGCGCCGGTGGTCAATCTGAACGTGGTCGCTAAGGACGCGCGCGGACAGCCGGTGATGGATCTGACGCGCGAGGATTTCCAGGTGTTCGAGGGATCGAAGGCGCAGCGCCTGGTTTCGTTCCGGCGCGCCGAAACAATCGCGAAGCGCGGCATGCGGGCTGAGCCGAACGAGTATTCCAACCGCGCGGGCATGGCGATGTCGCGGGTCACAGTGATCCTGTTCGACTTGCTGAATGCACGTTTTGAAGACCGCGGATACATGATGAACGAGCTGACGCCGGCGCTACAGCACGTGGAGACAAGCGACACGCTATTCCTTTACATTCTGACGATGAACGGCACGTTATATGCGGTGCATGGGCTGGCGGATGCGGACACAGTCCCGGGCAAGACGGCGGGTGCGCATCCGTGGACGGAAGATATCAAGGCGCTGCTTGACGACGCGTCGCGGGAGTCGCTCGAGCTGCGTCCATTCTGGATCGACGTGGATACGCGGGTGCGCATGACCTACCAGGCGTTGGAGTCGCTGGCAGACTTGGTGGCGGCGGCGCCGGGGCGCAAGAGCCTGATCTGGATCAGCCACGGAGTGCCGATCGGGCTGGGGCCGCAAGCCACGAGCATCTACGACCAGGTGGATTACACGCCGCTATTGCGGCGCTTGACGACGATCCTGGACCGCGCGGAGGTGGCGGTGTACCCGGTGCGGCAACCGGAATCGCTGGCGCCGGGAGCTACGGGGTCGGCCGCGTCGGCAACTGGGAGGCAATCGGCGGCTGGCACCGATGGGCCGGGGATTACGCTTTCGACGGAAACTACGCTGGAGCAGTTTGCGGAGTTGACGGGCGGGCACGCGTTCATGACGCCGGACATTCGCGGCGCCATCGAACGGGCGGCGAGCGACGCGCGCATGAGCTACCTGATTTCCTACGAGCCTTCGCCGGGGAATTGGGACGGGAAATATCACAAGATCCGCGTGACCTGCGCGCGCAAGGGAGTGAAGGTCGAGACCAAGCAGGGTTACTACGCATATGCCGATCAGGCGGCGGAAGGCGATCGCGAGAAGGCTGCGCTGGAGACGGCCACGGGCAGCGCCTTCGACACGACGGAGATCGGGGTGAATGCGCGATTGACGGCGTACGATCCCGCGAAGCACGAGGCGGATCTGGCGATCCGCGTGGATGCGGCGGATGTGAGCTTCGCGAAGGCGGGCGAGGTTTCGACGGGACGTCTGGCGGTAAGCGTAGCCGGGTACCTGAAAGACGGGAGGATGGAGATGTTCCCGTCAGAGGAAGTTGCCCCGAGGCTCACCGCGGAGCAGCGGGAAACCGCGTTGCGGGAAGGCATTCGGGTGGAGCGGCGGCTGGTGCTGGCCGAGGATGTGGAGAAACTGCGGGTCCTGGTTTACGATCGCGAGAGCGGCGCGGTGGGATCCCTGACCGTTCCCTTGGAGCGGAGGTAAAACAAGTGTCCTACCGGGATGCATGGAATGGCCGGTCCTGGACATGACACAGATCGTGGGAGTGTTCAGCTCTCATACGACGTAACGGCGACCCGCCCTCCAGCCAGCACTTCCGGGGAGCGTGGCGGTAGCATTCCAGCATCGCCCGGCGTTCTAGGGATTGGCACGTTCCCAGATCTCGACCGGCCTCGGCTCAAGTTGGAATCGAAGAAGGCGTCTGTTGAGTTTCTCGTTGTGGATCGTGCCGAAAAGGTCCCGACGGAGGACTGAGCCCCATGGCCCCGCGCCGGCGGGCAGCTTCCGATATGGGCGGAAATCCGTGTCCGGGCGGAACGGCGCGCTAATAATTGGGGAAGCGAAACGCGCCGGCCAGTTGCGCGCGAAGGCGGATGGACTATCTAAGAGCGTGATCGTATTTGTCGCCTTCGCCACTCCATTGAGCAGAGCGGCCCACCACAGGCCGGGCGCCCGCCTTTCGGGCCGAGGGCGGGGCATGCCGGGTAATGAGTCGGCCTAAACTCCGCCCCTTCAGCTCGGGGGACCGGCCTGCGCCGTCTCCGGCGGTCTCAGTCCTCGGAACAAGAACCATAGACTGAGCAGAAACTCAAAAGTCATTGGTGGCAACTCATACCAGTTCGGCGAAAGAATCGCCCCGAAGCTCGGATGCATAAGATACGCGAAGCCACAGAACCCCTCGTACAGCGAGCCCAGAATACCCCAGATAGCCAAGGTTCGGGGTACGTAGCGCGATTGGAGAAGGACCCAGGCGAACAGAGCCGATCCCAGCCCGTGGAAGGCCAAGCCGATGTAATAGGCATCCAGGCTCGAGTCGAACTGCCATCCGGCCAGGGCTGCCAGGCCGTCCGGCCCGAATGTCCGCAGCGAGCCCGCGCCTCTCAGCAAGCGCAGGGCGCCGAAGAGGTCCAGCAACAGGATGAACCAAAACAACACGTAGGTCAGTTTGGAGAAGGCCGCGAACAGTGCAATCCCCCGATTGACTGGCCGAAGGATCACGTACAGTGCCGTAAGAAGCACGATCATCCCTGCCCCGTAGAAGAACGCTCCAGCCAGGTAGAGCCGAATGGCCTGTTCGTGTGCAATGAAGTGGCGGGCAGTTTCCTCTCCGTTCTCCCAGACCAAATAGGGAGCATAGAAGCGCGAAAACGCCACCGTGATGATCGCAAGGCTCAGAAGGTAGGTGATTCCGAAGATCCTGGCTGCATAGAGTTGTGATCGTTCAATCATCGTTTCATTTTCCGGCCCGCAACATTTTCGCCAGTCTGCGTGCCTGACCAAAAACGTTCTCCGATTTCGCTTTGTGAGAGGCCAGTTTAGCGGCCATTTCGGCGCATCACCCAACCTTGGCCGGAGATGATCCTTTCCGGCCAGGAAGGATTTATCATATTACGCGGCGGCCAGCGCGGCGAGCCCAGCCAGCGTCTCGCGGTAGGTCCAGGGCATCCACTCAGCCATCTTTTTCGCGTTGTTATAAAACGAAATAACGCTGCCGCCGGGGCCACAGATTCCCGCGAAACGCTTCGGGGAAAGGCGACACCAGCGGCTCGTGCCTCACCTGCGTCTTGGCCTATTTCGATGCGCCAGCGCCACTCAACTGCATCCCGAATTGCTCTGCGAGCGCATAATTACCCCACTTCGCGCCCTCGCGCGAGGGCCAAAAACCTCGTTTTAAGCGCAAAGCCGGCGGCAGAGGGACCTGGTGGCCATCGGAGAAGCGGGCTGCCAAATTTCTGCCACCCGGTGGTCGTGCTGTAGGACGTCACTGCGATGCGTAACGTTTTTCGCCGTCCTGCCCGCTAATTCGATTTGGTCTTCTTCAGCTCGCGCTGGTGATCGAGATAGCTCTCTCCTTCGGTGATCCAGGTGGGCGCCGGTTCGCCTTTGAGATAGTACCCGAACCACGCAAAAATGCGATGCTCATAATCCACCTGGTCCGCTTTCTTGCGTAAGCCGTGGTCTTCGCCCCCATAAACCAAAAGTACGACATTCTTCCGGGCGCGCCGCGCAATGTTGTATAGCTCGATGCCCTGATGATAGAAGACGGTCCCATCGGCGTCGCCGACTTCGATCATCAGGGGAGTCGTCATGGTGCTCACGCCGAAGACCGCCGAGTTGCGAATGTAAGCCTGCAGGTCCTCGTAGAGGGGAACTTCCATGCGCTGCTGCCCCGTCTCAATATGGTCCGTTTCGGCTATGCCCGAACTCCAGTGGTGGTTGCCGTAGTTGCTGATCAGATCGGTGATCGGCGCCCCGGCCACCGCTGCTGAGAAAATAGTGGTGTGGGTGGCCAGAAAACTGGCGTCGAAACCTCCCCAGGAATGGCCCACGATGCCGACCTTGTCCACGATACCCTTTTCCTGCACCTTCTTCACAGCCGCCGTCACGCAGTCCGCCACCGAAAGCCCGGGCTCGCGCTTCTGGAAGACGATGTCGGGCTGCAACACGAAGTAGCCGTGGCTGGTCATCGCGCTCACGCTGTAGTAGCTCCGCTCCGATGGCGCGTTGTAACGATGCAGTCCGTCGGAAAGCTTCTCATACATATACACGATCATGGGGTATTTCTTCCCGGCCTCGTATTCCGCCGGATAGTCCAGAATCCCCTGCAGCCGCGTCCCGCTGGACGACTTGTACTCGATCAGTTCCGAGCGGCCCCACGCATAGTTACTCTGGAAGGGATTGGTATCGGTGACACGCACTGCGTCCTTCAAATCCGGACCGCCCACATATGCGTTCGGCGATTCCTCGAAGGTCTCGGTGACGTAATGGTAGACCGGCGCCTCCGCAGCCTTCGCGAGGCGTTCGACGCTCTTGTCGGCCAGAATGAGCCGCTCCGGCCCAGCCGCGCCGGGCCGCAAGACAGCGTAGCCAGATTTCTTCGACCAAATCCCGAACAGGCTCAAATACACGGGCTTGTCGAGATCGATGAACTCGCTGTCGGCATCGAGCCGGACATACCGGTGGCGGATCTGCTCCGCCGCGCCGTCGGTAAGCTTAGCGGCATGTGCACCGTCGGCTGAGATCTTCCACAGGTCGAACTTGTCGTAGAGAATCACCTCCGCGTCGTTCTTGGTCCAGCCGGCGACGCCGAACGGCGGCTTCTGCCTGACGGCTTCGTCCGACTCGCGGTCTATGAACGAGGTCTTGATATTCTTGGTGATATTGACGGCCGCGCGGGTGGCGACTTCCACCACCCAATAATGGTCGTTCTCGAGATAGATGAGGTAGCGACCGCCGGGACTCGCCTGCATGTAACGGTCGTCGGCCAGCTTGTCCTTGATCTTGGTGCGTTGCCCGTTGGCCGTATCGACGAGGTAAATATCGGCCGCCGGGCGGCCGATGCTGCGGTCCATGGCGTACTCTTTCCACTCCTCCGCATAAGCCAGTTTGCTGTGTTTGAGAGGAGTCACCTGCTCGGTGGTTTCCTCCTTGCTCAACTGCACCAGGCTGCCGGAGTCGACGTTCCATGCCGCCAGCATGAACCGGCGTTCGTTCTGAGTGGCATTCTTGACCTGGTGCGCCATGACCTCGGTGTCGCGCCAGTGCCAGACGTCCACCGCGGGCACGTCGTCGGCCGCGGCAGTCGAGCTGTCGCCTGCGCCGTCGCTGGCGGCGTCGGCGCCGGTCGACCCCGCCGTACCACCCCGGCCGGGACGTTTGGGAGCGGGTGGCTTGTCGTACCAATCCGACAGTCCGACGAAGATGGCGGCGCCATCATCCGACCACGAAGGACGCCGGAACGTCACGGTGCGGAGGCCCGCCGGGAGTTTTGAATCGGCAGTGGGATCGTAGGCGAGTGCCGCTTCCGATGGCTCGCCCAGATGCTTCCAGGCCATGACGAGGTAGGTGGGTCCGTCATGCTTGTCGTCGGTTTTGGATTTCAGCGCGGCCAGGTCCGTGCTGTCCTTGCGCCAGGCCAGGTTGCTATAAGTGGACGCGGACGAATCGAGCACTTTGAGCGACCCCGCCTGCGCGTCGAAAAGCTGGATCGCGTTGCCGGTTTTCTCGCCCGTGGAAATGGCCATGGCGAGCAGCGTTCCGCGATGCTTCTCATCCTGCCATGCGAACTCCGACACGTTGCCGAATGCCGTGTCGCGGCCGGTGGCGAGTTGGCGCAGAACGAGGGTGCCGCCGGGCGTATTGTCATCCGCGCCGCCCCGACCGCCCCGGCCACTGCCGCCTCCGCCCGCTCCGCCGCGTCCGGCAGCGCTACCCGCGGCGCCCGCGCGTTGCGGCGGGTACTGCCGCATCGCCAGCCAGGCGCCGGTCGGGCTGAAAGAGAACGCTTCGATGTCGTCAATCACGGTCTGGTCGCCGGTGGCGAGGTTCATGATCCCGAGCTTGTTCTGCGCCGGGCGATTGTCGGCGCGCATGCGGTCGGCCTGCGTCTCCGAGTAGCCGATGCTGTAGGCGAGCCACTTCGAATCGGCCGAATAGGCGGCCTGCGTCCCGAATGCCGCGGTCTTGGTGGTTTTGGCGGAGATGTTGGTGACGCGCAACTCATTGTTGCCATTCGAGCGATTGATGCCGTAGGCCAGCCACTTGCCGTCGGGCGACAATCCGCCGGTGCCGGCGCCGCCGCCGCGACCGCCGCCACCGCCGGCGTCCACCAGCGTTTCCCACTGGCCATAATCGGCAGGAGCGGGAGGAAGTTTCGTCTGCGCAGTGAGACTGCACGCAAGGAAGAGCACAAGAAGCGTTGGGCGCATCACACAAAAGTATCACAAAGAGAAGAGACCTCTTGCGGGAGGCGGCGGCGAAGTCGTCACTGAGCCAGACCTGACCAGATCTGGTCTTCGGCATAATCGGAATATGACCATCCGCAACACCTCCGAAGCCTTCGGCGCTACTCACTCCTTGTTGCGCAGAACTGGTTAGGTGAGCCTGGGTTTGGAATCAGGCTGGGATGTTAAATGGGGCAGGCCGCGGCCTGCCCCGTTCCGATCAGAACGTGAACCGAAGGGCGAACTGCATCACGCGCGGCGATCCGAGCTGGCTGGTCAGCTTGCCGAAGTTGGCGGTGGACGTGAGGCTGAGGTTGGCGCTTTGAGGATCGAACCTCACGGAGTTGGTAACGTTGTAACTCTCCCAGCGGAACTGCAGCTTCTGTTTCTCCGACCAGGGCATGGCGAAGTTCTTGTACATGCCCGAGTCGATGTTGAAGAAACCGGACCCCCGCATCGCGTCGCGGCTACCGGTCTGCCCGGCCAGCGTCTCCTGGAAGGAAGCCAGGGCGGCTGTCGGCTTATCCCAAAGATTCGGTCCGCCGGTTCCGGAAACCGCTGCCCCGTTGGGATTGTTGGTGATTGGCGGGAGGGCCACTCCGCTCGGAGTGGCGAAGCTGCTCAGTTGCCAGTTGGTGGCCCAGCGGGATCCGTCGCTCGCGCTAAACGGGAGGCCGGAGGTCATCCGGAAAGTGCCGCTGATCTGCCAGCCGCCGAGGACGGCGTCCAGAGGCTTGCTCCAGCTCGAGCCAAAACTGCGGCCGCGGCCGAAAGGAAGATCGTACACCATGTACGCATTCACGGCATGCGTGGTGTCGTATCGCGACACGCCCCATAACTGGCCGGGATTCCAGGAATTGATGATGAAATCGTTGCCGTAGGATCCGGAAGATTCGGCGGTGGAACCCAGGTCTTCCGACTTGGACCAGGTGTAGTTCAAGTCGAACAGAAGGCCCTGGCTGAATTGCTTGCGCACGGTCCACTGCAACGCGTTGTAACTGCCCTTGCCGATGGAACTCCAGGCGGAAAGCGCGGAGTACTGCGGGCTCCAGATCGAATAGGCGCCGAGAGCGCCGCAGCCTACGTAATTGACGTTGCCATTGCCCAGAAACTGCGTCCCGGTGGGACTACAGACCTGGCCATTATCCATGTCGTTCAGGACGTTGGTGAAATCGCCCGGGTTGGAATTCTCCAGATAGTCCCTGGCGATTACCTGGGTGGCCGTGTTTCCATTGCCGGCGGCCGTCGACCACATGTCCTCGAAGAACGGGATCTTAGGCAGGTTGGCGATCGATACCTTGTTGAAGTCCAGTAAGGTCGCCAACTGCGACATCGCCTGGAAGTAGGTTTGACCGGACTTCGGGTCTAACAGGTTCGTGGGCATTGCCAGATCGCGCTGTACCAGGGAGTGCCGGGACAAGCGGCCCACATAGGCTGCCTGGATGAACAAGCCATGCCCGAACTGGCGTCCGATGCTGAAATCCATGTTTATGGTGTAGGGCGCTTTCAAGTTGTCGTCGATGGAATTGGTAATGGCGAAGGCATTGGGGTAGGACTTGCCGTTGGGGCCGAACGTGGCGGAGGGCGCGACCGGCAGAATGCCCGCGGGAATGCTATAGAAGCCCGTGAAGCGCGGCACCTGGGCGGAGGTCAACACGTTGGCCGGATTGCTCAGCGAAGTCGAAAGGCCGAACGCGTCGGCGCTGTACGAAGCGGCCAGCGGCTGCCCGATCTCGTCGTAATACATGCCGGCGCCGGCGCGTATGGACGTCTTGGTGGGTCCGCCAAACAGGAACTTGGCGAGCCCGCTATCGGCCTTTGGCGAATATGCAATCGACAGGCGGGGAGCCGGGTTCCTATGGTACGGGTATAAGGACCTGCCGCCCGGGCCCTCCGCCGGCACATAGCTGATGGTCCCCGCACCCGTCTGAGAAGCGCCCTGGCCGGCAAGCGCGCCGCGCTCGTTGAACCAGGTGCCAATGGGGATGTTGGTGGAAACCTGCTGGCCATTGGCCTCATGGACCGGCGGCATCAGAGAATACCGCAGCCCATAGGTGACCGTAAGATTGTTCTTGATTCTCCAGCTATCCTGGGCGTACATTTCCCCTTCGGTATTTTCGAAGTTGCGCTTGACAGGGGCGCCCACGGCGAGGATAGTCCCATCCACATTGTTGTTGTAGTTGGCGGTAGCCTGGCTGACCAGGCCCAGCAAGGCCGCCATGGCGTATTCATAGGTGGTCTTGTCACCGCTGGCAAGGCCCAGCGACGAGTTTATCAGATCGTTGCCGCTGCCCTTCAGCGTGGACGCGTTGGTGAGGGCGTTGTTGTAGGAGTTGGCGTACGAGGTGGACTGGACCGATACCAGCCGGACGACGGCGCCCACCTTAATGTCGTGGCCGCTCTTGTTCCAGGAAAAATCGTCGGAAAAGGTATGCACCGGGACGATCTGCGTGAGACCGGTACTGGTTCCATAGATGCCGCTCAGGCCGCGGAAAAGGGTGTAGCTACTGGTGAGGACGCCGGTGTTCTGGTTTCCCGCGCGCGTCTCGCCGTAGCGGAGAGTGTTGACCATGCTGGGCGACACCACCACCGTGTAGCCCATGGCATCGCCCTTGCTGTTGGACAAGGTCACCGAGTTCGGCACTTCTCCGGGGAACTCGGGCGTCCCGTTTTGGCTGTCGTTCTGAAGGTTGCCGCGGAAGAACAGCGAGTGTTTGCCGGCATTGTCGATGTGATAATCCAAGCGCGCAATATAAGTGTTCTGAATGTTGTGAACGGGCGCGTTGAAGGTGTAGCCCGTAGTGTTCACCTGGTCGCCGGAAGCGTTGTTATTCCCCACCGGATACAGTTTCATGACCGCCAGCGCGGCCGGGTCGATTCCGATTCCCCCCGGGTCGAGGGCCAGGATCTGCGAGGGGCCGATCTGCACCAATTGGCCGGCGGTATTGTGATACTGCACAATTCCCTGCTTCATGGTTTCCATGGGAACGGTTCGCGTCACGCTGGTGGAACTGGCGTCGCGCCGGCCCTCGTAGTTGATGAAAAGGAACAGCTTGTTTTTCTTGATGGGGCCGCCCACCGATCCGCCGAAAATGTTGATCAACAGCGGGGCTCTGGCCACGCCGATACGGTTGTTGAAGAATGAGTTGGCCGCGGTTTCGGTGCCGCGCCGGTATTCGTAAAGCGAGCCATGGTACTGGTTGGTTCCGGTTTTGGTGACCAGCGCGATGTCGGCGCCGGAGCCGCGGCCCGTATCGGCGCCGCCATTGGTGGTGGTAACGCGGAACTCCTCCACTGAGTCGGGCGTCACCCGCAGAACGCTGTTAAAGGCGGCGCGGTTCGTCTCCGAGAGCACATCCGCGCCATCCAGCGTAATATTGGACTGGTCGCTCCGGCCGCCGTTGACGGAGCCGCTGCGGTCGTCCAGGCTTCCCGAACCGAACGAACCGAAGCTGGTGACTCCCGGCTGCAAGGCCAGCAGGCCCGCTACGTTGCGCGCGTACATCGGAAGTTCCGTAATCGCCTGGGTGGTAATCACGTTGCCCATGGATGAGTCCACCGTGTTCAGTTGGGTAGCGCTGGCCTGAACGGTAACCGTTTCGGTTGTGGTGCCGATCTTTTCGAATTTCACCGCCACCGTGGCTGGCTCGTTCACGAGCAACTGAATACTGGTCACCATGACTTCGATGAAGCCCGGCGCTTTGGCCGCCATCCGGTACATGCCCGGCGCCAGTTGGTCGAACTCATAGTGCCCCCGAGAGTCCGACAGAGTGGTGCGCTCCGTGCCGTTATCCTGGCTCGTGAGCACGATGGACGCATTTGGAACGACGTTGCCGGATGGATCGGTTACGGTTCCGTTGAGAGACGAGTTTTGCGCCAAAAGGGCCGCGGTAAGGAGCAAGGAGAGTGTGACTGCCCTGAGCAGTGTTCGCATGGTGTACCCCTTTTTGCCAAGTATGCAACCAACTAACGGGTCTGATCGGCAAAGATCCAGACCATCGAGACTAGCCGAAATTTCCATTTCGGCTCCCGGCTTCCAGTTATGATACACCCAGCCGCCAACTTTTGATCCCCCGAAGTGACTCCGAAGTGTGGGTTTTTCTGGAGCCGCCTTTTGGTTCCGTCAAGCGCCAATTGAGCCCCGCCCCTCCTGGTCTGCCTGATTTCGCTGTGCCCATGGCCTCCGTCTCCTGCTCCATTCTTCAGATACACTGTACCCATGTGCCCCACACGCCTGTTTTTCGTTTTCTTGTGGTCCGCCGCGTTGATCGCGCAACCGGCGCGGCATCCGCTTACGCTCGATGACCTCACGCGCTTCCGCACCGTCGGCGATCCGCGTTGCTCGCCCGATGGACAGTGGGTGGCCTATACCGTCGGCACCACCGACGCCAAGGAGGATAAGCACGACACCGACGTCTGGATGGTCAGCTACGACGCTAAGCGCGACATCCGCGTCACCTTCAGCCCCGACAGCGAAACCGCGCCGCGCTGGTCTCCCGATGGCAAGTACCTGACGTTCACCTCTTCGCGGCCCGGGAAGGCCAGGGGCAACCAGATCTGGCTGCTCGACCGCACCGGCGGCGAAGCGCAGCAGATGACGGATTTCAAAGGCCGGCTGCAAGGCTACGAGTGGTCGCCCGATTCCAAGCGCCTGGCGGTGGTGATCGGCGATCCCGATCCCGAAGCGGATGCGGCCGAAAGCGGCGGCACGCCGGCAACCGGCGGTGCAGGCGGCAGGGGCGCAAGCGGCGGCCGAGGCAGCGCGCCCAAGCCGATCGTCATCGATCGCTACCACTTCAAGCAGGATGGCGAAGGTTATCTGACGGGCGACCGCCACAGTTACATCTACCTGTACGAAATCGCAACCAAGAAACTCGACCGTCTCACCTCCAACAAGGGCCACGACGAATCGTCGCCCGCCTGGTCGCCCGATGGGTCGCGCATTGCCTTCATGAGCAACCACGCGGCCCAGCCCGACCGCGATCCCGGAAGCCAGGTCTATGTGGCCGAGGCGCGCGCCGGCGCCACCGAAAAGCAACTCAGCCCGCCCGCCATGCGCGGCGGGCGCGGACGCCCCGAGTGGAGCCCGGACGCCGGAAGGATCGCCTTCCTGGTGGGTGAGCCCGACAGGAAGTTCGAAGCCTACGGCATGGACCACCTGGCGGTGGCGCCCAGCGACGGCAGCGTCCCGCCCACGCTGGTGAAGGCCGTGGCCGATTTTGACCGCGGCGTCTCCGTGCCCCGTTTTAGCGGGGACGGCAGCACGATCACGTTCCTGGTGACCGACGATCGTTCGGTGTATCCGGCGCGCGTACGCCTGAGCGGTGGCGCCGTCGAGCGGCTGATGTCGCCGCCCGTCATGGTGAGCAGTCCCAACGTGGCGGGCGGGTGTTCCGTCGTGCTCGGCGGCGGCGATAACAAACCGCAGGAAATCTACGCCTGGGAAAACGGCGTGCTCCGCCAGCTCACGCACCAGAACGACGCGCTAATGGCCGAACTGGAGATCGCGCCCACTGAAGACGTCAGCTTCCAAACCAAGGACGGCACCGAGGTGCACGGTCTGCTGACCAAGCCCGTCGGTTACACGACAGGCACGAGGGCGCCACTGCTGCTGCGCATCCACGGCGGCCCCAACGGGCAGGACGGGCATTCCTTCAGCACCGAACGGCAGTTCTTCGCGGCCAATGGATATGCGGTGCTGGCCGTGAACTATCGCGGCAGCGCGGGCCGCGGCCAGAAATTCTCACGCGCCATCGCGGCCGATTGGGGGCACCTGGAAGTGGAGGACCTCGAGGCCGGCGTCAATCACGTGATCCAGATGGGCGTGGCCGACCCCGACCGGCTGGGCGTGGGCGGCTGGAGCTACGGGGCCATCCTCACCGACTACATGATCGCCACCGACGCGCGCTTCAAAGCGGCCACCAGCGGCGCCGGCACGGCTTTCACGGTGGCCTTCTATGGCACCGACCAGTACATTATTCAGTACGATTACGAAATTGGCCCGCCGTGGAAGGCCTTCGACACCTACGTGAAGCTGTCGTATCCCTTCCTGCACGCCGACCGTATCAAGACTCCGACGTTATTTCTGGGGGGCGAACGCGATTTCAACGTACCGGTGCAGGGCGGCCAGCAGATGTACCAGGCGTTGAAGAGCCTGGGTATCGACACGCAACTGATCATCTACCCCAACGAAACGCACGGCATCCAGCGTCCCAGTTATCAGCGCGACCGCATGGAGCGCTATCTGGCCTGGTATGACAAATACCTCAAGAAGGCGGCTGCGGGGACGAGCGCGGCCCGCGCCGTGCGCTGAATCTCTGCAAAGATCGGCTCCTCCTCAACGTGTCGTGCTCCGCGCGCGCCGATTCCCCCGAAGAAAAGTTGTGGCCCACGTTCGCGCACTGTTGGCGCACGTGCGCGCCGGCGCTGGCGGGTGGTGGAGCGACGCCAGCCCGCCCCGGCCGGTAGTCAAACGTGCTCATTAGCGTTCTGATCATAGCTAAAGCCGTATCAGCAGCCGACGATGGAAAACAAACCAAATGGTCAACGACCACAACTTTCTTCGAGGCGGCTGCTGACATTATTTACAAAGGCGCCGCCTTGTGGGACAAGCTGAGCGTGCTTCAGGCGGCCCAGATCGCGCAATCCGCTGTAACGGGTGCGGGCGATCTGCGCAACGACAATGACCTTCTCCACAATGATCTTTTGCAAAAAAAGATTGGTTCGCGCGAACAGTTGGCAAGCCGCGTTTCTGCGCTTAAGGAAAAGCTGAACGCTTTGAATAAACAGATCTCTGATTTCGCCGTCGAAATCGATAAGGCATCGTTTGGCATCGGCGACCAATTGAGAAACGAGGCTAACAACGCCTACATCGGCAAGAGTAATCAATTAGAGTATCTTGAGAATTCCTGGGATCCGAGAGATCCGTCTAAGGCAATAGGCCATCTGGACGAAGCTACAAAGAATCTGAGGAGATACGAACCGTCGCGAATTGCCTGCAGCAAACGATTGCTGCAAAACGAGCTGAGTGCGACCCCAAGGAACTACGCGCTCAGGCTGAATCGAACAAATTCTGAGACATTTTAACGTTCTGGGCTGGAAGCCGATGGCAGCGGGAAATCGCGCCTCGGCCTGTGGCCCGGGCCGGTGGGTGCCGAACCTGGCGTTCTTGAGCCAGATCCTCCGTAGTCGCCCAGTTTAGACGGATCCTTGCGACCACTTGGCCGTATCACGCCCAAACCACCGGGTTGGTAAGGCCTTTCAAAACCCACTACCGAAAATACTGCACACAACTGCACACAAATTTTTCGGGTGGGGTTTCGTAAGTCTATGAAAACTTGGTACGCCCGAGTGGATTCGAACCACCGACCTTTTGCTCCGGAGGCAAACGCTCTATCCATCTGAGCTACGGGCGCACGTTGCTGCTTTTAATTGTAGTCTCACGCTCCGCACGGGGTCAAACCTGCCGCCATATGGTACGATGCAAAAGACGACCAACCAACTCTCGGAGAGGTGGCTGAGTGGTCGAAAGCAGCGGTTTGCTAAACCGTCGTAGGGTCAAAAGCTCTACCGGGGGTTCGAATCCCCCCCTCTCCGCCATCCATTTGATACAGTGTTCCTACGGCTTGTCGTTCCCAGCCGCATAGGAGCACCCTCCATGATCCGTCGACCGCGTCGGCTTGTTCTTCTCGCACCGCTTTGCCTGTTGGGCTTGCTGGGATTCGGAATGTTAGCCCAGGAAGGGAGCCCCGGAGGCCAGTATCCCAACAGCCTGCTGTCGGGGTTGCATTGGCGCGACGTCGGCCCCATGCGCGGCGGACGCACGTTTGCTGTCGCCGGCCACGCAAGCCAGCCCGACACTTTCTATTTCGGATCGGTTGGCGGCGGCGTGTGGAAGACCGAGAACGCCGGTCATACCTGGTTCCCCATCTCCGATGAGGGCATTCCGATCGGCTCGATCGGCGCTATCGCGGTGGCCCCGTCGAATGCCAACGTGATCTACGTCGGCACCGGAGAGCCCGATATCCGCAGCCAGCACTCCTACGGCATCGGGATGTATAAATCCATGGATGCGGGCAAGACCTGGACGCATATTGGCCTCGAAGCCACGCGGCAGATCGGACGCGTGGTGGTCGACCCGGCGAATCCGAATCGCGTCTACGTGGCGGCGCTCGGCCATGTCTACGATGCCAATCCCGATCGCGGGCTGTATCGCTCGGTGGACGGCGGCACGACCTGGAAGAAAGTTTTGTTCAAGACCAGCGATCCCGATAATGTCGGCGCAATCGATGTGGCCATCGATCCCAACAATGCGCGCGTGCTCTATGCGTCGCTGTGGGCGACGCGCCGTCCGCCGTGGTCGGTCTACTCGCCCACCAACCTGCCCGGCGGCGGGCTGTACAAATCCACCGACGGAGGCGACACCTGGAAGCAATTGACCGGGGGGCTGCCTAACGACGAGTTCGTCGGCAAAATCGGCATCGCGGTTTCGCCCAGCAACCCCAACCGTTTGTGGGCGGTGGTGGACGATCTGGGCAGCGGCATCGCGCGCGGCGCCGGAGGCGGACGCGGCGCGGGCTCGAGCACCGGCGGCGGAGTCTACATCTCCGATGACGCCGGCGCCACGTGGAAACTGGTCAACAGCGAGAACCGGCTTTGGGGCCGCGGTTGGTATTTCGAAGCCGTGACGGTCGATCCGACCAACCCCGACCGCGCCTACGTGATAAACACCGCGACTTACATGACCACCGATGGCGGCAAGACTTTTGTTCCGGTGAAGGGAGCACCCGGCGGCGACGACTACCACCAGCTCTGGGTCAATCCCAAGGACGGGAACCGCATGGTGCTCAGCAGCGATCAGGGCACCGTGGTCAGCGTGGATGGCGCCAAGAGTTGGAGCACCTGGTATAACCAGCCCACCGCCCAGATCTATCACGTGGCCGCCGACAATCGTTTCCCGTATTGGCTCTACGGCGCGCAGCAGGATAGCGGCGGCGTGGGCGTCAGCACCTGGTCGCGCATGGGCGTGCTCTCATTCCGCAACTGGGAGCCCACCTGCCTGGCGGGCGAAAGCAATACCGTGATCCCCGACCCCAAGGACGGCAATATTCTTTACGGCGGCGGCGCCGGGCGCTGCGATCAGTTCTTCAACGTTGCTGCTTCGCTCGGGGGACAGCTACCACCACCCGATCCGGACGATCCCAACCGCAAAACCTGGACGCTGCCGGAGGTCTTCTCCCAAGCTGATGAAGCGCTGTACTACGCGAATCAATTTGTCTTCCGCACGCGCGACCGCGGCCGCACTTGGGAGAAAATCAGCCCCGACCTCTCGCGGCTTCGCCCGCCCGTGCCGGCCAATCTGGACCCGGTCACGGCCAAGGACATCGATGAGCAGATGACCGACCGTTTCGGCGTAGTATATACGATTGGTCCGTCGCCGCTACAGGCCACCACCGTTTGGGTGGGCACCGACGATGGCTTGATCCACGTCACGCGCGACGATGGCAAGCACTGGACCGACGTCACGCCTCCGGCGATGACAGCGTGGAGCAAGGTGTCGCAGATTGAAGCCAGCCATTTCGATGCCGAGACCGCCTATGCGTCGGTGGATCGCCATCGCATAGCCGACAACAAAGCTTATATCTACCGCACGCACGATGGCGGCAAGAGCTGGCAGAACGTGGCCGCCGGCATTCCCGAAGGCGCGTACGTCAACTCGGTGAAAGAAGATACCGAAACCAAGGGGCTGCTTTACGCCGCCACCGAACTGCGCGTTTATGTTTCCTTCAATGACGGCGAGCAATGGCAGCCGCTGCAGAACAACATGCCGGTGACTTCGGTGCGCGACATCGTGGTGCACGGCGACGATCTGGATATCGCCACGCACGGCCGCGGTTTTTGGGTGATGGATCAAATGGCGGCGCTGCGGCAAATCGCCGCGCAAGGAGCGCAGATCGTCTCCTCCAACGCTTACCTGTTCAAGCCAGGTGAAACCTACGCCATCCGGGCGGGCGGCCAGAACGGCACGCCGCTGCCGCACGAGGAACCGCAAATGCAGAATCCGCCGTCGGGAGTTGTGGCGTACTACTGGCTCAAGGCCGCGGCTGCCAAGCCGTTGAAGCTGGAGTTGGTGGATGGCGCCGGAGCGGTGCGGTCCTGCGCCGCGAGTGACACACCGGTGCGCCCGGTGGATACCGAAACCTTGAATGTGCAGGCCATTTGGGAACAACCGGCGCAGCCGCCTTCGGCCGATGCCGGCATGCATCGTTTTGCGCTCGGCGGCGCAGCGGGACGGGGCGGTGGCGGCGGCTTCGGACGGGGCGGCGGCGGTGCGCCGGTGCAAGACGCCTGCACGCCTCCAGCAGGGGCTCCCGACACCGCGGCGGCTAACCCGGCTGCGGGCGGGCGCGGCGGCCGTGGTGGCCGGGGCGGCGGTGGTGGTGGACGCGGCGGGGCCGGAGGCTTGCAGGCAGGCCAGTACACCGTGCGCCTCACGGTGGATGGCCAGACCTATAACCAGCCGGTCACCGTGAAGCCGGATCCTCGCGGCGCGCCCAGCGGCGCCAGTGACGGTTCGGGCGGCGGCAACTAAGCTAAGTAAAGGTTTCCCCACATAATCAAGAACTGCTTGCTCGCGCGGGGCTCGCATGCGAACCGCGTTATTGCGGGGCAGGCGCTTTCGCCTGCCAATTTGCCTACACGCGTGCCATCGATGCCCTCTGCCTTGTCGCACGTCTAGCCATTGAGTTTGTCCGTTCCGCTGGGGGCGCTGGTACATAGGTTGATGGTTGCGCCTGGGTAGTTCTGGTTGGGTCCAGTACCTGTGTAACTTATTTTCGCCTTCCGTACTTTCATTTCTGTCGCTATATTGTAACCACATCGACACCACCTTGCAACTCGGAGTCGTTATGATGCTTAAAAACTTATTCCATTCAGATGAGGAGAAACGTCTGATGTTGTCTGCTGGAAACTGCCGTCCTGGTGTGCTTGCTGTCAACATGTGCCTGCTCTTTTCCTTGGCGGCAACGGTTCCGCTCGGTGCGCAATCCAGCGGCGAAACCGGCGCCATTACCGGCACGGTTCTGGACGTGTCCGGCAAGGCCATTCCGGGCGCTGCCGTCTCGGTGATGAATGAAGCCTCCGGAACTCCCCGTAAGATTGTCGCGGACCAGGAAGGGAAGTTCACCGCTTCCGGACTGCCCGCCGGTGTCTATACGCTGGAAGCCTCCGCACCCAGTTTCACGCTGAGCCGCCGCACCGGAGTAAAGCTGGCTGCAAATGCCACGGAAAAAGTCGACATGTCGCTGAATGTGAGTGAACTGGCGCAGAGCATCACGGTGGAGGGCTCGGTGTCCGTTGCGGCGGAATTGGCCCCCTCGCAGAACACCCTGGAGGCCACTTCGCCCAAATCCGAAATCAGCCCCGAGTTCATTCAAAACTTCGCTTCGCCGATCGCCGATTACACGGAACTGATGAACTATACGCCAGGGACGTGGAGCGTCAATCCGAACGGCGTCGGATTGGGAGACAGCAAGACATATTTCCGCGGTTTCCAGGACACTCAATACACGATGCAAGCCGACGGCATCCCGTTTGAAGATACCAACGACGGCTCGCACCATTCCTGGGCATTCTTCCCCAATCAGTTCATTTCCGGCATAGATTTCGACCGCAGCCCCGGAACCGCCTCCAGCATCGGACCATCGAACTTCGGTGGCACAGTCGACCTGCTGTCGCGCAGCGTGGCGTACTCACCTGACGTCCGCGCCACCGCGATGTACGGTTCTTTCAATACCCGCTTGCTGGCATTCGACGCGGACTCCGGGCAATTCGGCGGCCAGGACAAGAAATCGAGCCTTACTTTAGACCTGCACCAGATGTTGTCGGACGGATACCAGACTTATAACTACCAGAAGCGGGTTGCCGGATTTATCAAATACCAATACCGGCTGAATTCGAGAAACACGCTTACCTTATTTTCCGGACTGGTGGACCTTTGGGCAAACACGCCCAAGCTCAGCGCGACGCGCGCGCAAATCGCGCAGTACGGCGACAACTATCTGATGAGCGGCGACCCCACGCAGCCGAATTATTACGGCTTCGACTTCTACCACGTGCAGACGGACTTCGAGTACATCGGTTTGCATTCCGATCTCGGGGGGGGCTGGCTCCTGGACAACAAGGTCTACACTATCCGCTACTGGAACAAGCAGAACTACAACAACAGTGCAACTTCGATTACCACAACCAGCGGCATTGACAAGTTAAATGGCTACCGGCACGTCGGCGATACGCTGGCCCTGAGCCATGAATCGGCCCATGGCACTCTGAAAGCGGGTGTCTGGTTTGAATGGGTGTATACCGACCGGTACCAGATTCCGTCCAATCCGCGAACTTGGCAGGACACGCCCGAGCCGAACTTTCATGAGCACTTCGACACCATTACGGCGAACCCTTATATTGAGTACGAATACCGTGTCACGCCGGCGTTCAGCCTCGATGCCGGGATCCAACTGGCCAGTTACACGATGGTTTTGAATCAATACCAGGACAACGGCAAAACCGTGGGCTGCCTGGGCGGCACGTATAACAAGACCACCCTCCTCTGTGTCGGTGGTGTGGATTTCGTGACGCACACGGCGAATTACCATTCCTGGAATCCATCGGCCGATGCGCGCTATAAGCTAAGGAGCAACTGGACAACATATGCGCAGTTTGCAACGGGAAGTGTGATTCCACCAAGCGCTATCTACGACGTAACTGGCGCGCAAGTCGGGGTGCTGCCGAATCCGACCAGCGTGAAAACCTACCAGGTCGGTTCAGTGCTGAAATTCAATCGCTGGACGCTCGACTTCGACGGGTACTACAGCCATTTCCAGAATGTCTACTCTTTTTATATTAGTCCGGTGGACGGCGAAGCTTACTATTATGCTTCCGGACCCTCCAACACTAAGGGCGTGGAAGCGGAGAGCAACATCCTGATCGGTCATGGATTTAATCTCTACCTTAACGGAACCATGGGGAACGCGAAGGCTCAGCAGACCGGGCAGTGGGTGGCAAACTCTCCCAAGAACACCGAAACGGTCGGCCTGATGTACCAAGCGAAGGGGTGGGACGTCGGTTTCCTCGACAAGCGGGTGGGGCCCATGTGGAATGCCAATGGCACCACGACTGAGGCAGTCCCCATTGGCGCCTTCAGTGTGCTGAACCTGTACTTCAATTACTCGGTAAGAGGGGATTCGTGGCTGCGGGGAAGCAAGATCCGCCTGGGCGTGAATAACCTGGCGAATAACCATGCCATCGTCGGCGTAGTTCCGGCATCCACGGCCAGCAACGCTCCGGCAGCCGGCGACACCCTGACGCTGTTGCCGGCCCGCAGTTTCTTCGCGATGCTGACGTTCGGTTACGCGCCCGGACGGTAATTCCCGCACGACTAAGCGCCGGCTGCGGGAAGAATTGCCCTTTAACGGTTTAAATGGAGGCCCACGGCTTGGTGTAGAAGGCACTTCGCCATCAAAATGATCCATGCGTAAACGCCTTGTCGCCAAACCGCCATCCTTTGCCCAGATCGGAGTTGAGCCGATATACTCAAAATCCTTGTAAGTGACGGGGGAATGGGCGCCTGCTGGCGGGAACGAGCACATTAGTCACCCGATTGTGACTGAATGTTAAGCTAATTGTGACCAGGCATTGATATACTTAACGTCTTTCGCTTAGACATCGCACTGGAGGGGGGGAAATGTTCGGTAGAAAGGGAGGATCCTGCATGAAAAGAATCGTATCGATCGCAGCATTGATTGCTGCATCTCTGTCAGTTGCTTTTGCTCAAGCCGGAGTCATCACCGCCTGGACGTTCGAGAACAATGCGATAGCGGTTAACAACAGCCCGGCTCCTTCGACCGGCTCGGGTACCGCCAGCTCGATTGGCATGGCCACTTACCCGACGCCAAATATCGGAGTAACCACCGACGACGTCCTTGCGGGATCTGCGGGAGACACCGGCGTGAACGGTGTTGCAGATCTCACCCAAATCTGGCGCGTCCGTGCGCAGGCCGGGGCTGGCGGGGCAGCGAATGGCTGGTCGAGCCTGGCGCCTATCGGGACTCAGGGCGCCGTGTTCGCCGCAAGCACCGCGGGATACAGCAACATCACTGTCAGCTTCGATTGGTATGCGACGAATCAGGGTGAGGCGAAGCTGCAACTGGCATACACCACGGATGGCAGCACCTGGCACAATGTGCCGCTGAGCCTCGCCGGATCTGATGCCGGATTGGCGCTCATGAACAACAGCTCCTCCGCCAATACGGTTAACGGGTGGTACGTCAGTATCACCGGGGGCGCCGGGCAGGATTGGTTCACCGGATTGACCGCGACCATCAGCGATCCGAATGCGGCCAACAATCCCAAGTTCGCCGTTGAGATGGTAAACGCCGCGACGGGCACCGACGATACCAGCGCTTCGGGAACTGCCTTGAATAACAACTCGGGCAACTGGCGGTTTGACAACGTCACGATTTCGGGTCAGAGTACTTTTACCGGCTTCAGTCCGGGGAATCTGGTGCTCTCGCGCAGCGTCTATGCAGGCGATCCGAGCACCGTCGTCGTGGGCCAGGCATTGCCGCCAGTTTGTCCGGCGAGCGCCAACACCGCGTCGGCCGGCGCCTGCGCGGGCAAGGCCTCCGATAACGGCGCGTATGCGTCCACGACCAGCGCCAACAATATTTTTAATAACAACAAGATCGACGGAAGCTTCGGAGTCACCTCGCCTATCTTCCTCGATCAGCTCACTCCATCCGGTACCACAGTCAACAGCTTCGCGGTCCCCAGCAACATGATCGTCACTAGCTTCAGCTCCAAATCCGAGCTGGGACTGAATCTGTCGACGGACGGAAGCGTGATCACCTTCATGGGTTACGTCTCAGCGCCTAACACGGTGGATGTTTCGAACTCCAACACACCCGCGGTCTACGATCCAACCAATCCGTCCGGAGGCAGTTATTTCCGGGCCGTCGCCCAGGTGGGCGCCAATGGGGCGATCCAGGTCACGCCGACCAACGCCTACAGCGGCAACAACGGCCGGGCGGCGATTCTGGCCAACGGGCTATACTACATGGTCGGCAACTCCAACAACGGAACCGGGACGCCGCCCAACATCGTGGCCTCCACCGGCGTCGAAATCGCAACTCCCGGGCAGGCGGCAAACACGGTGCCGCAGGAGATCGGAAATTTCAGCATCGCTCAGGTGACCAATCCCGCCACGGGCACGCCTTACGCCGCGGACAAACTGGGCAAGGACAATAATTTCCGCGGACTCACCATCTTCGGCAACACGCTGTACGTCACCAAGGGAAGCGGCAGCAACGGTATCGATACGGTATATCAGGTGGGCAACGCGGGCAGCCTGCCTACGCTGGCCAACGCGGCCACGGCGCCCATCAGCGTGATGCCGGGATTTCCCACCGCTGCCGCCAAGACCGCGGGCGCCACCAACGACTATCCGTTCGGGATCTGGTTCGCCAACGCCACCACGCTGTATGTGGCCGATGAGGGCGACGGCGTGGTCGCCGACGCCGCCGGCAGCACCACCGCCGGCTTGCAGAAATGGATCCTGTCAGGCGGCACATGGAAGATGGCCTACGTACTTCAAAACGGCCTGAACCTGGGCCAGCCCTACTCGATCGCGAATTACCCGGCCGCGATCAACCCCGCCACCGACGGCCTGCGCAATATCACGGGCATGGTGAACTCTAACGGAACCGTGACCGTCTTTGCCGTCACTTCCACGGTGAGCGCCAATGGCGACCAGGGCGCCGACCCCAATAAGCTGGTGTCCATCACCGATACGCTGGCCAACACAACCGCTTCCGGCGCCGCGGCGGAAACCTTCACCACCTTGCGCACCGCCGTGGCGGGCGAGGTCCTGCGCGGCGTATCGTTCACCCCCAGCTCGACCTCGATGCCCAATGCTCCTTTGATCCTCTCGGCCGCAAGTCCCAGCGTGACTGCGATTGCACAGGGCGGACTGGGCTTCGCCATGGGTCAGAATCTCGCGCCCGAAGCCGACGAAATCCTGGGGCCTTCGCCCACCACCTTCGATGGCGCTTCGGTCTCCATCAAGGACGCCGCGGGGAACATCACCAGCGCTCCGCTGATCTTCGTATCGCCCGGCCAGGTGACGTTTCAGGTTCCCTCGAGCGTCGCCGCCGGAACGGCTTCGGTGACCGTGACGGCGCCAGGATCTTCCCAAACGGCGAGCAACGTTGTGATCGCCCCCGTCGCGCCCGCGGTGTTCACCGCGAACGGGAACGGCCTGGTCGCGGGCTATGCGGTCCGCGTTTCGTCGAGCGGGACGCAAACCGTGGAGCCGGCCTACGCCTTGAACGCGCAGGGATCGTTCTCGGCTGCGCCGATCAACATGGGATCGGCGACGGATAAGGTCTACCTGGCGATTTACGCCACGGGCGTGCAGGCGGCCGGACTGGCCAACGTCGCCGTAACCGTGAACGGAGTCAGCACGCAGGTCTTGTATGCCGGCTCGGCAGGCTATAGCGGCGTGGATCAGATTAACGTGCTGTTGCCGGCATCGCTGGCGGGTACGGGAACGGTGGCGCTGCAGCTCACGGCCTCCGGCATAGCCGCGAACACGGTGCAGATCGCGATTCAGTAGCTTTTGAAAAGTGCCTTACCGGAGGCACTTTTCGAGCTTCACCACGGCTTCGTCCAGATGTTGGGGCTGGTTCAGCACGCCGGCGAACAGGTCGCCGTGCGCGGCGAAGCGGTCGAGCGCATTGGCGATGTTGAATTGCAGCGGGTGCAGGCCGTGGCGGACTTCGGACCACTCCAGAGGAGTCGCTACCGGCGCGCCGGGGTAAGCGCGCAGGACATAAGGCGCGGCGATGGTCTTGGACCTTCCGTTTTGCAGATAGTCGAAATAGACGCGGTTCTTCTGGCGCTTGGAGACCGGGCGCGGAGTAGTGAAGAGGTCAGGCTTCTCGGAGACGGCCAGGCGCGCAATCAGCTCGGCAAAGGTGCGCGTTTCCTCGTAGGTGTAAACGGGCTCGACGGGAATATAGATGTGCATGCCATCACCGCCGGTAGTTTTGGGGTAGCCGGTGAGTGAGATGCGGTCAAGGATGCCCTTCACTTGCAGTGCGGCATCGACGATCTTATCGTAAGGGCACTCCTGCGGGTCCAGATCGATAAGGATGAAATCGGGATGGTCGAGAGAGCCGGAGCGGCTCATCCAGGGATTCTGATCGATGCAGCCGAGGTTGACCAGGTAGAGAAGGCTGGCGCGGTCGCCGGCGAAGACGTAGTGGATGCCGTCGATCAGCTCGGTGCGTAGCCAGGGCGCGAAGCTCTCGGGCGCATCCTTCTGGAAAAAGTACTGCTGCTGGATGCCGTTGGGGTAACGTTTGAGCGACAGCGGACGGTCCTTGAGGTGGGGCAGGATGAGACCCGAGACGCCGTCGTAATAATTGAGTACGTCACGCTTGGTATAGCCTTCGGCGGGGTAGAAGACCTTCTTGAGATTCGTGAATTTCAAGGCGCGGCCATCGATCTGGAGCGAGGCTTCCTTGACGTCGGCGAGTAAGGGCAGCCTGGGGACGGCATCTTCGCGCACGGCCTGACGCGACGTGATGTCATTGCGGAGGCCCAGAAATACGGGCGCGCGGAGCCGATTGTCGGGCGTCCAGTTGGCGTACTTCACCTGGCAGACGAGTTCGGGCTTTACCCACGTGATGCCCTTATCGGGCTTGGGGCGTTCGGCGAACGGGCAGGCTTTGGTAACGAGCGGCAGCAGGCGGGCATGCAAAGAGGCCAGCAGTTTCTGATCGAAGCCGGTGCCGACGTTGCCGACCCAGCGCAGCGCACCGTCGTCATAGACGCCCAGAACCAGCGCGCCGAAGTGATCGCGGCCCCCTTGGGGCGCGGTAAATCCGCCGATGGCGAACTCACTCTCACCGACGATTTTGATCTTGAGCCACTCGCGGCTGCGGCGCGGTTCGTAAGTGCTGGAAGAGTGCTTGGCGACGATGCCTTCGAGCCCGGTCTCTCGGGCGGCTTCCAGCATCTCCGCGCCGGCGCCGGGGAAGACTTCGGAAAGGCGCAGCACGCCGCGGGAAGCGACCACCTTTTCCAGCAACTCGCGCCGGACGGCGAGCGGCGCGCCGCGCAAATCGTAACTGTCGAGGTAGAGCAGGTCGAAGACAAAATAGACCACGGGCCGCGAGCGGGCCAGGTGCGCGATGGAGTTGGGATCGGAGTTGGCGATGCGAGGCTGAATGAGGTGAAAACGGGAGACGCCAGTTTCGTCGAGCACGGCGATTTCGCCGTCCAGGATGGCCTCGTGAACGCTCACCTGGTGAGGGATGACGGCCAACTCGGGATACTGGCGTTCGCAGCGGTGGCCGCTGCGCGAGGTGATGCGAACTTCCTCGCGCTCGATAAACGCGATAGCGCGCACGCCATCCCATTTCACTTCGAAGAGCCACTCGGCGCCGCGCGGGGGCTGGCTGGCCAGGGTTGCGAGCATGGGTTCGATGGCCGCGGGCATAGCGGCTTTACGCGCGCCTTTCACGGCGGCGAGATCGACCTTCGGCCTGGGTCTTGGGGTCCGCGGCGCGGGTGGATGCGGCTTTGGTGCGGAGGCCGGGGCGTTCCTGGCTGGCCGGCTGGAGGCCCACACACGCTGGGTATCGCCGGCGGCCTGGCGCTTGGTCTTGCGGGCCGGCAGGTTGCGGGCAATCTCCTCCTGGGTGCGGCCGGAGAGCACGCTGGTGGCATGCGCCTCCACGTCCCAGCCTTCCACGGCAAACTGGTCGCGCTTCTTGAGAAGCAGCCATTCGTTGCCTTTGCCGCGGCCCTTCATAAGGACCAAGGCGAAATCGCCATTGAGTTTTTCTCCGTGGAGGCGGAATTTGAGGTCGCCGCGGGCAATCTGTTCGAGTCCGGTCGAATCGCCGATCAAGCCGAAGGTGCCGCGATCCCACAGCATCACGCTGCCGGCGCCGTAATTGCCGGCTGGAATGGTGCCTTCGAAATCGCCATACTCGATGGGGTGGTCCTCCACGTGGGCGGCGAAATGCTTGACCGTCGGATCGAGGGTTGGTCCCTTGGGCACGGCCCAGGATTTCAGGACGCCGTCGATCTCCAGGCGGAAATCGTAATGCAGCCGGGTGGCGTCATGGCGCTGCACGCAGAAGTAATTGCCCGCGGAGCGCGGCTTGGCGGCGGAAGGAGCGGGCTCCGGGGTCTTCTCGAAGCGGCGTTTAGCGGCATACTCCTCGAGAGGCATGAGTGCCTTTACATCCTAACATTTGCAGGGAATTGCGCCGAGCTATTGCTTTGACCGCGTGACTTGGTGCTAGTGGCTTCTCGCTCCCTTACGTTGACGCCCACCTGCCAGCGGGACACTGAAGGCAGGATGAGCTGCGGCAAGCGTAGCTACCGGAGCCGCACCGGCCATGCCGTGTCGGTGGTCAGCCAATGCGACTCGAATCCGCGCTTCAGCACATAATGCTTGTCCACGGATTGGAATACCAGCGTCTGTCCCCAGGAGAACTCCGCATCCGGCGGAAGCTTCGGCCCTGGCGCCGGCCCATGCGGACCCTCGGCAGCGAGTTGATCCACCGTCACCACATAGCGCTTCATCAGCGGGTCCTCGTGCGGGTCGAGCTTCGCCGAGAAGGGGATGATCTTGCCGTTATTCTCCAGAGTCTCGAAGCGGATCGAGACAAGGTAAGCCGCGCGCGGTGCCACCTGGTGAGCCACGCGGGTCAGCCGGCCGCGCACGATTGCTCCCGAGGGCACCAGGACCCGCTTGGGTTTGCCTTCGGTGATGTCCTTTCGAACCTTGGCAACGATCGGGTCGCCCGCCGCCGCCGTGTTCCAATTGATCTCGTCTTGCAACGCCAGTACCACCTGCAATCCCGCGGGCAGCTTCGCCCCTTCGGCGCCAGGCGTGGGAGTGGAGGGCGCCCCCGCTCCTTCAACTGCACTAGCTCCGTCAAAGCGGAGGACGGATTCGCCATGGTATTCACGGCACGCGGAAAAGGTCGTCACATTAAGCGTTTCGTACCCCGTACCCACTACCGAAAAGCGGCTTGCACTGGGTAGTAAGTAGTCGCCCGCCCCGATCCTCACCCGATGCAAATCCACGCTGGTGTCGGCTGCGCACATTCCCAAGTCTTCCCGGGGAGTGGTGATGCGCACCAGCAGGCGCCATAGCTCTCCGGATCGATCGAGCCAGAATTCGCCCTCATACCCGGTCATCCAGCTCTTCCCGCGGGCCTCGAATCGATATGTGCTGGCCTCCTGGGGCACTTGAAAATGGTAAGTGAGAAGGCTCTGCCCATTCACATCCTCTTCGCGCTGGAACGATCATGGACTCTATGCCCGACGTCGAGAACCAGGAGCTTCCCGAGAGCTGGGCCTATGATTTGCTGCTCTATGGAAACGAGCACATCATCCGTGGTTCAGACACCGGGACCCTTGTCGCGTTGGGGGGAATCGCAGTCCAGGCCCTTCGGGGGAAGGGTTTGCCTCATCAGCAGTTCGGTTGTGGCGTCTTGCTGGCGAGCGTCCTCTTCTGCGCGCTGGTGCATTTCGCGGTGGGTGGGGCCTCGGTCGGCCGGGCGCGGACGATTCTTCGGCGCGCCAGGGAAAGCCGGGGCCACCGGCTCTTCCGCCAGACCAATCAGGTCGTGGCCTGGATCGCGACCGCGATCCAGATCGCGCTGCTCGTACTGGGAATCATCCTGATCCTGAAGGAATCGCCTCCGGGCTTTTTCCAGAAGTACTTGCTGCCGCTTTTCTGAAAAGACCCGGGAAGGTTCATTTTTCTCGAAACCCGCCGCAAGCCAGCCCCCCATCTCGCCTTCGGCCACACTTTCCCGGCGTGAGGGGGCCTCGATCAACGTTCTCCCGCCGGGACTGGGTGCCGCGCGGCGGGGATGTGGGACTCAGCCGGGAAAGCGAAACAGCCCTGGGAGGGACGGGGACCGGCCGGGTGAAGTTTCGCGTCACTCCTCTTCGATCCCCGCGCGCGATTTCTGGTAGCGGTCGACGATCTGCTGCTGGACATTCGGCGGCACGGGCTCGTAGCCGCGCAGCTCCATGGTGAACGAGCCCTGGCCGGAGGTCATGCTCTTGAGGTTCGTGGCGTACGAGAGCATCTCGGCCAAGGGAACGATCG
>Ga0209039_10000032_pt1 | contig 107966 bp, 106 predicted proteins | sample BogFormECP12_OM1_FD_188238 | JGI IMG/M metagenome (GOLD analysis project Ga0209039, IMG submission 188238) | Bog forest soil microbial communities from Calvert Island, British Columbia, Canada - ECP12_OM1 (SPAdes) (version 2) | ecosystem: Environmental > Aquatic > Freshwater > Wetlands > Bog ... | reverse complement strand
TGCCGAGAAAGTGTCTCGCTCCAGGTAATTATCATCCATGAGTTTATGCTTGAGATACACGAAATAATAGATCATGGCAACGACCATCATCATCAAGTTCGATAACGTGCTCACGAATGGTGGCGGCAAGGGAACGACGATGAGAATGGCCACCTGGCCCGTGATGAAGGCCGTGGCGATGAGGTAGGCAAAAAACGGCACGTTGTTCTTGGAAAACAATGAAACCTTGCCGAGCTTCGTTCCGAGTCCTTGGAACAGCAAGAGCAAGGCAAGGATGATCAAGATCATGTCGATGATCTGGTCGCTCGCCGGCATTTCACCGGTCAAGCCCTGGAACACCTTTCCCGCGGAATTGATGAATTCATAGCTCCGATAGAGAATGTACACGAGAAATAGCATGTGCAAGAAGGAGAGCAGGACGGATGGCGTGTCATGCTTCAAGGTTTGCTTGTAGAGCCGCCACGCGTTGAGCGATGCGGCAGCGAGCAAGATGATGATGGCGCCGAACCACACGGCAAAGATTAGCTGGCCAGTGGCGTCAATGTTCATCGCCGTGATGCCCTGATTGTTCGTGAGGAGGAGCGCGATGATTGCAGCTTGCACTGCGGGCGGTATCACTATGCACACGATCAGCCAAATCTTCCCGCGGGACACCTTTTGCTCCTTGGGAATGCCCTTGACGAAAATCGCGGCCTCGACTTTCACGGCAATGCCATCCATGCCCTTCACGATGAAATAAATCTGGATTGCATTCCACGCGAAAAACACGATGATGTAGATAACTGGCAGCATGTTTTCATAATGGTATTTCTGGTTTGGTGGTGGAATCTGGTCGCTTTCATAGAACAGTACAATGACCAGGACGAGGGAAATCGCGAAAAACACGATGAACATGATGACACGGCGCAATAGCTTTCCTTCAAGGATGTACGGGGCAATCTTCTTGATGCTAGAAAACACGAACAACAACAAAAACGTGAATATCAGCATCGTGGAGGCGTATAGCGCGACATTCAGCGCTCCCGAGAAACGCGCGGAACAGATCGCGAGAACCACGGCGCCTGCAAAGAATATCACGGTATAAATCCAATGCGATGCCGAAAAAATGTTACTGAATTTAACATTTACCCAATCCATTAATCTCTTGAAAAATCCCAAGCGTGGCTTGCTCGCCTTTTCTTTTTCTTCAATCTCATTGCTCGATCGTTTATTATTTTCTTCTGGTGCTTGATCGCTCATGGTGATCACTTCAGTACTTTCTTAGATGTTGAATGATAGCATCAAAGCTTAATTGATTTTGCGTTGCACCATGTTGCCAGGATTGCAACGCCGCGACGTTAAGAACGAAATCTATTCATCCATTAATGTACAAGGCGCCGTGAAGATCGAGAATGTGCCATGGAAAACAAGAAAAACGAGTGTTCGGGCATCGAACGGGAAATGTCCACTCGATGCAAGAACTGGGAGGGTAAACCGCGTGTTACTTCACTTTAACGAAAACGTTTCGCGCGACTCGTCTAATGTAGCCCCGCTTTGCCATTGCCTTGAGCTGGTTGCGCGCTTCCTTGTGCTCATCTTCCGTCGTCCCGGTTTTCGAGCAATATTCACGAAAGCTGAATTCGCTGCCCAGGTTATCCTTAATAGCTTCATACAATCCGGTCATTGTTTTTGCACCATGGTTAGGGCATGGTACGGGCGATTAATATCTTGCCACGAGGACGCCTTCGGAATCACTTGCTAGATGACATGCATCTCGTCACGCAAGACACGTTCCAGCTCCTGGCAGCACGCCTCATCGTCAGCCATGAACTTGAAATCCCGCCATTGTTTGCAATATTTTTTCTCGATGATGCATGTTCCTCGATCCACGTCGTAAATCAAGGGGTAGAACTTGCAACCTGCTGGGTGGTCCGGATAAAGAGCACAACTGTACATTCCATCTTCACGACCCGGTCCTTCCAGGAAATAGCAGCGGCCGCCGATGCTCTTGAGCACTCGAAGCCACGGGAATTGACCCGATGGAATGGTACACGCATCGATGTCATAACCCCGTGCCCGCATGCGTTCCACATCCGATGGAGAAACTAGCATTTCGGTCGGTTTGCAACACGCGGCGCATTTCATGCACCTGGTTTCCCTGTCGGTTGGCAACAAATCTCACCGGTCATGTTAGGAAAAAATAGGATTATTGAGACAGATATCAAGAAAAAAGCTCGCAAAGAAGGCAGGCAGGATCACCACGGATCCCATTCAGGCGCCGCCTCTTCCTCGTCACTTTCTTTCTGCGCTTTCAAGGGAGGCGTGGCCTTCGGCGGGATGAGCTTCACCGGTTTTGCGGGTAAGGTTTCTTCCTCGTCAATTTCCTCCTCGGTATCCTTCATCGGGGTGGTCCTGCCAGATCGCACATCTGGTTGTTCCTCCGGCTCGGTTTCCTCTTCTTCAACTTCTTCCTCGGAATCAGTCGGTTTCGCGGGGAATCGTGGGGGAAATGCAATTGGTTTTGGTTTTTGCGGCGGTGGCGTGACAGCCTTCAAAGCAGTGTTTTGGGCCGGTGAAGCTTGTTTTGCGGGGACTGGCTTCTTGATTTCGACTTTGACTGGTTTCGCCGTTGACGTTTCCACGGGCTTTTTCCCTTGCGGAGCTGGCTTTATCGCGGGAGCGGGTGGTTCCCTTGCTTTTGGTGGAGTTACCGCCTTGAGCTTGCTCGCTGGTTCGGGTTTCTTGGCTTCGGTTCGCACCGGCCTACTAGTTTGTGCCTTGATTGCCGGTTCCATTTTCTTGACTTCGGTTTGCACCGGCTTGCTAGATTGTGCCTTGATTGCCGGTTCTGTTTTCTTAGGCTCGGTCTTGATTTCAGGTCGAGGTGCGTAATCTTCCTCGGGCAATTTTGGTTCCACGCCGAGACAGATCTGCGAGAACGAATCCAAAACGCCTATCAAATTCAAGAACTTGTCCTTATTCAAGGTGATGGAGATTTTATTGTCGCCGTCTGCCATGACAATCGTTGCGCTGGGCTCGGCCTGGGTCGTATCCTCGATCGCGTTAACGATCAGCATTTTACCTTCTTCGTCGAGCTTGATCTTCCATGCCGTTTCCTTGCGTGAGGCCTTATCTATTTCCATCTCTACATCACGAATTATACTCAAGTTCTTGCAATTTGCGATTTTTTCTGCGCAGCTTTACGCTTATAAATTGTATATGAAAACCCACACAAATAAAATTCTTCACGACATATAAAATGAAGCGCTTGAGAACATAACAAGGAATGGTGCAACGGGTTACAAACCTGCAAACATCTATCGCGCCGGCAAAGCATTGTGTACATGGTCGATAATGCAGTCGCGCCATTCGTGATATACATGGAATTCGACCTCGGCGCGACTAATGCCCTCTGGCACCAGCACATTCGCAACGCCTGCTAGAGTCTTGCATTGTCCCGATTCAAGTAACGCGACGACAGGATCACACACGATATCATTTTTTTCACTTGTGATTGTCTTGCTCATTTACTCCATCATTGCAACCTTCGAGGCTTGAGGCTCTTCCTCCTTTACACGTTTTAATGCTTCTTGCATCTCCATCTATTTTTGGCCACATTGCTCAGCCCCGGCGGCATCTCCGATGCCATCGTTGACCGTCGCAAGATTATTCTCGTGTCTTGATGCAAAGAATAAACAGCAGATCTGAAACCACGTGGCATCATGTCCGAAACTCCTGCAATGATCTCCGTAAGGTAATGAATGGAATAATCGGCACATTCACACGAGGTGGTTCACGATGAACTCCACGAGTTTCTGCTTTGCATCCCGCATTTCTGGAAAACGATCAACGCCAGCAGCCTGGAAATCGTGAAACATGCCATTCCACGTTTGCAAGGTGACATCGACGCCGTCTGCCCGTGCCTTTTCGACGAGCCGGCAAGCATCACCGTAGAGCATCTCGTTGGATACTGCTTGAACGAGCAGCGGTGGCAAGTCCGCCAGGCTTGCATACTGGGGGTTCATCGCCGGATCGGTTGGATCGATGTTCTTGTCCAGGATGCGATGTAAGCAGCAAGCTAATGCCAACAAACCATTCGGTCCATTTGTTTCCGTTTTCATGTTTGAATAAAATGAATCATTATAAAAAGTCAAATCTATCAATGGCGAGACGCAGATTGCACCTGCAGGCAATTGTTCCCCCGTGTCACGTAACCGCGTCAATAATTGCATGGTAAGCAAGCCTCCTGCCGAATCACCGCCGATGATCACGTTCGATGGCTTGATTCCCTCTCGAAGCAACCACGTGTATGCGGCGAATGCGTCATCGATTTGCGCGGGGGACATGTGCTCCGGGTAGAGCCGGTAATCGACGCTGAGCACGCGAACCTTCGCTTTCCTAGCGAGGTCGACCGTGAAGGGTCGCACATTCATTGCTGATCCAAATAATAAACCCCCACCATGAAAGTATAACAAAACCTTGTCCTCGGACACGCCTGGCACTATTTGCCACTCCGCATTGACTCCTTCCGCGTTTGTTTTCTCGAACCGGACATTCTCGGGAAACTTGTATTTTCGTGCATCATCGAGCGCGAGCTTGTCGATGACATGTCGAAAAAATTTCACGCTGACATCCACGTCGGAACGAGAAAACAGCATGTTAAAACCTTCAATGTCCAGTTTTCTCGAGTTATACAAGCTATCCCCAAACGCTGCAACCTTGTTAGTCAATCCTTTTAGCTTGGAAATGCTCATTCGAGCCTTGAAGCAGTAGAATAGTGCGTATTTCATGGTTCGCTTTGCATCCTTTTTGAAGGCTTTCCTCACTCCTGGCGTTAATTTGCTCTCATCTAGTTGAATGACCATTAACATCTCTCCTCGTAAATAACTAAAATGATGGTCGGCCAGGGATTATAAGAAGTTTAACTTTTTGAAGGAGATCACGCGACATTCCCACGTCTTGTAATGCCCACAGTGCACCGTGCCGTGATCTACGATCCTCCGTTGAATACTGGCGAACCGTTCGCGCAAGGCATCCGGACGCTTTCGAATCATGCTTTTTCGATTTGAATAATGACGATCCCATTTCCCTGCTTGAAGGCCATCGTGATGTAAATTCAAAACCTCGAAGCGCAACATTGTTATGGATGATGGGAATAAATTATAGACAAAAGAATAACTAATGGTTTTCGTGGGTCGAATGATATGGATGCAACGAAGGTTGGAGTATTGTCGTTCAGCTTGCTGCGCTCCATGAAAGAGACGAAGATGGGTATCGATGGCGTTACGAATTTCCTGGTGGAGCAAGGAATCACGAAGATGGAGCTCAATAACTGGAATCTTGTTCTGGAAGGGGTTCCTACAACCCTGGCGACCCGTGGGATGAGGTTGCTGTACAAGCCCGACTTGATTCCTTTCCACACGATGGTCGAGGCGCTTGAAAACAAAAGGATAGCCCCCGTGGTGCTTGGAATAGATGGTACCCTCTTGATGTGGCGTAAAGACAAGATGCATTATAATTATGTGAAAGCCTGGCTTGATGCAGGCCACGATGTTGGAATCCCTGCCGCGAGGATATTCGTCGGCTGGAGTCCCCTTCCAGCGAGCAAGCAAAAGCATCTCGCCCGCACCGCAGCATGCGTGGCCCCGCTCGTGAAACTTGCAGAGGAACGGGGGATGGATTTGCTGTTCGAGAACTATCAGGGCTTATCAAACGACGCGGAATTTGTCAAGGCCTTGATAGAAGACGTAGGATCCGCGCACTTCGGATTCGTAATTGATTTCGCCAATTTCAAGCCAAAATCCCTCGTGTACGAGCGTATAATGCAACTAAAAGACGAGATAAAGATGGTCCATGCAAAAACCATTGATTTCAACGAAAGAGGCGAAGAGACGAATGTTGATTATGGCAAAATTGCCTCGAGTTTAAAACATATAGAATTTGATGGCACGTGCTTGATGGAATACATCGGGAAAAGGGATGATATCGAGGGGACGAAGAAGACATTAGAACTAATCATGCGGCATTTTTGAAGGTCAAGGAACGAAAAAGACATTGCGCTCGTTTCATTAATCTATTTTTTCAATACTCTCGGATTGATCGAGGCAATTTTTCATATATTCATTGAAATTAATCCACGCAATTAAGTCTTTCAAGAAATCATTTAATTTTTTAAAGATTATCCAATTATCTTTAATGAAAATGAAAGATGATTAATGCGCAATAAGAATTCAAGATCTTTAATAAGATAAATATGAAATTAAGAACTCAAGATCAAAATAAATGTATTTTTTAATTGCGCAAATAAATTATCTCCTTTATTATTAAGATATCTTGGATATCTCAAAAATTGGAGGAGATTCTTGAATAAAATCCCGGCGCCCTTTAATTAATTATAAATCTCATTAAATCAACAAAACTCTAAATATTAATTTCAAGATTTTTAATGTATTAATATGGCGCATCAAGATTTTACTTGTATTCATTGCAAGGTATCGAAAATTTATAGAGAAGTCTCTGCGGTCATACCAATCCGAGCGAGTGCAGGAGCGTGGCAACCAACACGAGGACCACCGCACAAGCAATGGGATTAATCAAGTTGTCACTCACCTGGATTGACAAGTAATCTATGAAATCGATCACCATCGCCGCCACGAATGCCAGGAGAAAGGAATAAACCCCGAACCTGTAAATCAAGAAAAGAAAGGACAAGATGATGCTAACGATGGTTTCTGTCAACAAGCCCTCGAAGGTTTTTCGTTTTTTCGAGAATGCGGTCTTGTACTCGTGCATGCCGAAGCGCCTGCCAACGATGCTCGCCGCTCCATCCGCGATGGCGCTAATCGCGATCGATGCCATGACGATTTCGGGTTCGTACGGCCCGAATATCAAGATGACCGACAAGCAGCCAACCGTGAGGGCGATGTGTGACCCGAGCGCCGCGCCAATTTCCTTTTGCCTGAAGATCTTTTTCACCGATTTCAGCGGATAAGCCTTGTAAAAATAGACGCGAACCACCTCCGCAGTCGAAAGGCCGAGAAAAGCGATTACCGTGAAAAAAGCGACCGTATATTGTCCCCAGTAGATTTGATCGGAAACCAGATCGGGCAAACCGACAAGTTCCAGCAACCAATTCACGGCAAGCATGAATAAAGGACCGATGACCACGTAACAAACGACCACGAGGATGATGACGGCATGGGTCGTTTTTCGGATAACCTCGTACTTGATGCTCAAGTCAGCTTCTTCTTTCACTTCGAACGGCGGGCCCGTGTACCGTCTTTTTTCCCGCCTGCATAAAAAATAGAACACGACAAGAAAAAGCCCGTACCATATCAAGGTCAAGATATCTAGCGGATACGGGACGATGATCTTGAAGCCGAGCGGGCTCGTCACGTAAATTATGGTGAAAAACAAGAGACTCGTGATGGCAATCGGATTTGCAAGAGATTCTCGTTCCTCATCGCTTAGCGGGATAAGCTGTTCCCGCATCTCCCTTCGTTTCTTGAGCAAGATGAGCAAGAACAACGCACCGATGATGAACAAGGGAATCATGTACAAGTAATTCGAAAATTTCTCCAGCACGGACAAAAGCACCATTTTAGTCGGAGCACGAGCAACAAATCCCGTTCTCCATATCAATTTCGAGTTTTCTAAACCTTAAGATGCTAATTAATTATCAATGCATTATGGCATAAGCAAATCGCGGGAGTCGTGTACCAGTCATGGCGTAATATAATAAACACCCCCGACAAACATGAATACAGACCTATTTGCAACGAGGATTGAAAATAATGGTTATGGTCGCTGGTATCGATTTTGGCTCTGCATTGGTAAAGGCAACGAGCGGGGGTGCCGACTTCGTAAATGCATCCATGATCGGAGAATTTAACGAAGGTTGGAGCGGCTCTGGCGGCGATCCCAGCTGGGACAATAACATTTGCGTCCAGGTCGGCATTGACGAGCAAGGCCAGGTGTACAAGCAATACTTCGGGGAACTCGCGCGGTTGCAATCTGAGGTCAAGCGGTTGCTCACGAAAAACGGCATGATCGCGGACGTGGCGGACGTGGAGCTCGCCGTGAAGGTTGCACTAGTGATACTTGGCATCAAAAACCAGCTCATCGATGAAAACGTGCAAGATGTGCAGGAGATCGAGTGCATCACCACGGTTGGACTGCCCGTGTCTACCGGACTCGAGAAAATGAAGCAACTGAGCCAAGCATTGAAGGGTATCAAGGAAATCGTGCTGGAAAATGACCAGACAAAGAAGATCGTGCAAGTGCGATTGAATATAACGAGTTGTATGGTGGTCTATGGTCCATATGGGTCCTACTTTGCGATGATGCAAGAATTCAACGAATCTGAAGCCGTTGATGCGGTTGTTGCGGATATTGGCTATGGTAGTACCGAGATCCTCACGGTCTACGGGGGGAGACCGAATGCCGTGGCAAGTAGTTCGATCACCGATCTTTCTCTCGAAACTTTGGCAAATCGGCTCGCCGTTGCCATTCAACAGCAAACAGGGCGCATTATTCGCGGTGTTGACTTGATGAGATTTCTTCAGGATGGCAAGGACACCGTCATCATCGCGGGCGAGACACTCGATGTTAGCCAGTTGAAGAAGTATTACATCGAGCAGATCGTCAAAACACTCACGGACGAGATTGTCATTCTCGTGTCCCGATTGCCACCCGATGCCCGTATCAAGTATTACATTTTCACCGGCGATGGCGTTGGCCTCTTTTGGAACGACCTGGAGACCACCTTGTACCAGAAAAACTTGATTCAAGACATCAACCAGACTGCGCACCCGCAAGATTACCGGATATCGAATGCTCGCGGGTTCGAGCAAATTGCACGAGCAAGGTTCGAAAAATCGAGTACTTGAACTTTCTCTTGCTTCCATGAAAAAGAAGAAAATCACAAGTATCGGGAAAAAACAAGATTCACTCTTTCTTAGACATCTTTTCGAAGACATCTTGCAATTTCTGCAAATCTTCTGGTGACATCTTACTCATCGCTTTCATGTTTGCCTCTTGAATTGAATTTAACACTAATGCTTGGAGTAGAGGCATGACGATGCCGACTTGCTTCTTGCCATCAAACACGCGCTTAGCATCCTCCCGCATCATTTTCAAGAGGTCCTTGTCCATATCCTCTACGGAATCTATTCCTGGACAGTCATCCATCTCGATAAAGAAACTGCCGTCGTCGAACCCGAGCGGGAAGGCACGGCAATATGTTGGCCTATTGTCCCATATCAAACATGTCTTCGATTCCTTGTTAAGCATCGGACACTTTCCTTTCGCAACCGTGTCAGCGACGAATTGCTTTTCGAGGTCCTCGCCAGCATCATCACCGCTTGACGAGCCATCCTCGGAGTTTTTATTTTCGGATTCCTCCGTGGTGCCGAGCATGTTCAAGACAAGCTCAGCAAGCCCATTTTCATCCTTGCGAATCTTGATGTAAGGGAACATATTCTTGATGATTTTCTTGGACGCCCATGCTTCCAGGTCATTCAAGATCAACGGGACAGGCTCTCGATCGTCGCAGCATTTCCCGCAATCGGAACTGCAACTAAACTTGAACTTGGATTTCTCGCTCATGGAAAACACCAGTATGAAATCAGTATGAGGCGGGCTTTTAATCCATGACTCGTACAAAACATTATCATGGTATTGGAATTCAAGATCCTTGCAAGGCCAAGTTCTCGTAATGCGTTTATGGAACTAGACCACGATGAGAAAACGATCGTGGTGCACGTTACGGAAGCAGCCGAGCGAAACAAGGCAAATAAAGCAATAGTAAAGGCCATCGCAAGATTTCTTGGCACCAACACGGCAAACGTTGCCATCATTCAAGGCATGGCGAGCTCGACCAAGCGCATCCGAGTCGATGGCATGAATACCTCGGATTTCGACGCCAAAATCCAGAGCCTTGCGGGTACGTCGTGATTTAACCCTTTTAAACCTTAAAACCCAGATTGATGCATTGCGTGTATTGACGAACCAAGAAAAAGTGAAAAAATAATGCCCTTCAAGACGTTGAGAGTGACGGATCTGGAGAAGGAAACGTTCGATTACACGACCCAGATAACTGATGATGAAATCGCATTCATCATCTCCGAGCCTGAAAAGACAATTTTTGTCTGGAATGGTCAAAAGGCATCCATGGTCCAAAAATACAAGGCGGGTACGCTCGCGACGAAGATCAAGAGTTTATACCATTTTTACGGGTTCAAGACGCAAACCGTGAACCAAGGCGAGGAGATCGGCGCCTTGCGGGAAGAGGTGGAAAGCTTGCTGCAAGGATCAGGAACAGGTGCCGGCGAGGAAGTGGAAGCACCAGCCAAGAAAGCTCCCGCTCCAGTTGTGAAGAAGGCTCCAACAGCCGCAAAAGCTGGGTCTTCGGCAAGAGCGTCTGTTCCGGCGAAAGTTGCAACGCCAGCAAAGGCCGCCCCTGCAAAGGCAGCTCCCGCTGGTGGAGCGGACAAGCGCGTGAAGGAGCTCCAGGAAGAACTCGAAAACGAGAGGAAGAAATCCGCGCAAAAGTATGGCAAGCTCACGGAAGAAATGGACGAGCTCAAGGGCAATCTCGAAAGCCAGATTGCAGGATTGCAAGAGGAACTCGAAGCAGTCAAGAACCAGGCCACCGCAGCCACGGATTCGGAGGGGGTAATCAGCAAACTCAAGGATGAGAAGGAAAGCTTGCAAGTGGTCATCGATGGCTTGAAGCGGGAGCTCGAAGCCAAGGAAGGCGCGGCTGGCGAGGAAGATATTGCCGCACTAAAAGCCAAGAATGACGAGCTCGCGAGCCTTAGCGAGGGTTTGGAAAAAAAGTCCTCGGACTTGGAAGCTACTATCTCTTCACTCCAAGCAGAGATTACCGATCTAAAAGCCAAGGGCGAGAACGCCGCGCCGCAAGAAACTAGCTCCGAAGAATTAGACGAATTAAAAAAGCGCGTTGCCGATCTTGAAGAAACTATGGAAAGCGAGCGAAAGAAGGCAAGCGAGCAAGCGTCGGAATACGAGGACAAGATCAAGGAATACGAGGACAAGATTGCAGCGGTCAAGGAAGAAAGCACGGGGAAGATGCGCGAGTTGATCGAGGAACAAGAGGCATCGAAGCCGGTTCCGTCGCCCTCCGTACCTTCACCAGCACCAATGCCTGCTGAAAACCTTGATTTTGCATCCCTCGACGAGCTCGAATCGAATTCATCAGATAAATCGAATCTCGCGTTTGTCAACCCGTATGCTGCAAGCGAAATTGGCGGAAAAGTCGATCCCCTCACCGATTTGAAAAGTTTCTTGAACACGGTCGATCCTTCCAAGCCCATCGATCCTGAATTGAAGCGATTGCTCGAACTCTTGTCAAAGCAAATTGAGGACGACGAGGAAATTGTGAAGGACCTGGTGAAGATCAAGAAAAAGGTCAAGGACAAGAAACTCGACGCGCTGCTCGATGATACCATAAAGAAAATCAAGGAAAAGCAGGCTTGAACATTATTTTTTATTCTTCTTCATTTTTGCTTTCCGAAATGATTCCACCGAGATCTTCGAGAATTTGCCTGACTTTTAACGCGACGCTCTCCACGTCATCGCGAAATGCATCATCACCATACCCGCTGATGTCCATTTCCACGTAGTACCGGGTGCCATCGTGTTTCGCGTGGCTTTTGATCCAGATGCGATCATCGATTTCTTTCATCAGCGCATTGACTTGCTCGGACATGGCGGATTCCCCGACACCATCTACCCTAAAACCGAACTCGTGAAACTTGATCGTCGCGTTTTCCTCGAGCAAGATCGGGGCAATCTCCTCGGAAAAAATGGTCTGCAACTCTCGTGGGACCCCTGGCAAGATGAATATCTTTGTCTTGTTTTCCACGATCATAACCCCGGGCGCGGCACCCGCGTTGTTATGCAACGGGGTCGAATCAACGGGCAAGTACGCCATTTTCTTGCGCGACTCGTTCATGCCGGGGTCCTTGTACGTGCCAGCCTTGAAACCTTGTTGATAACGTTGCGTGAGCCAATCAAGAACCGTTTCATCGAGATACAATTCTCGATCCAATCCCCGTGCAATGCCTTCCATTGTCTCGTCATCAAAGGTTGGGCCAAGGCCTCCGCTGGTGAAAATGTAATCCGGTTCTCGCGCAAGCATTTCTCGAATTGTCGATTCGATTTCCTTGATATCATCATGGATGACAATTGCGCGAGTGACGGAAATACCAAACGGGGATATTTGTTTCCCTAGCCAGAACAAGTTCAAGTCCCGGGTCTTTCCGATTAACAATTCATTGCCAATGAGCAAAATTTCACATTTTTTTGCGATATCCGTGCTTTGCGTGAACATGTTCAGTTCCTGCCTCCTGTTTCCAAAAAAACGACGCGTTCTTCCGCCGCGTGAGCCTTTGATCCGATCAAGAGCTGGTTTTTCCTCTTACCTGTTATGCCTTGCAAGAGCCCCGTGATCTCGACGACGTCGCCATTTCTGAGAAGACGCACGAAGCGCGTGTCATAGATCATCACCCGGTCGATCGCGGGCGTGCCTTCCAAGGTCTCGACTTGAATCATGGCGGGATAGAACAACGTGAACGTGTCATCGATCACCTTGACCTTCAAGGTTGCCATGCCTTTTTCCTTGTATTTCTCGCTGCCATACGTCAACGGGAACTCGCCCTTCCGCAAGCACCATCGGACCTGGATGCCGGGCTTGAATCCCTCCAGCTTGAGCTTGGGCTTGCGACGCAATTCCGCGCGTTTTACTCCCTCGCCCGTGGTGATGGACGGGACATCATCAAACCCTTTCATTTCCACGGTCAACCCGCGCGCGAGCATGACGTGCCGAATTGCAAGCAATCCAAGTTTTTGCTCGAGGCTCTTGCAGTTATCGAGCCCGTACACGTTCAAGTTGATGTCGGATCGATCCGAATAACCCCGCCACAAGATCGAGCCTGTGATGCCGACATCCTCCGCGACGAGATCGGTCATGCGGGCGTTCTGCATGACCGCGACGACGATTTTCTTCACGAGTCGTTCCATGTCGTCCAGATCGCCATCCCCGGATTCCAGGATGCCCTCCATGCGCTCTTCAGGTCGCATGTATTCGTCAATCTCGGTTTTCGGCATCTCGAGGAATTCCGTGCCAAACACCGGATCATCCATGAGCCACGAACCAATATCCGTGTTCTGTTCGGATTTTTCCACGATCTCTGCACTCACGAACGCATCGATACCCTCGTGCTGGTAGGACCGTGAATATTTCGTTCCTGTTACCCGGTGGATCCACGTTCCGGTCTCGTCCGGCGTGTACTTGAGCAACGAGATGACGCGATCCTCGGGTTGATAATGGCCCAGCACGAAATAAATGCGCCCGGCGTGGTCTGTGTAGATGTCATGATCGAGGAATCCCCGCGTCGCTGCTAGCTCTTCCATTTCTGCCACCAATTTCGCATCAAAGTATGGTTTATTCTACAATTAATCCGAACTTTCTTAATTTCTTTAAGTCGCTTTCAAACTATAGCTTAAATAATATCCCATGAACCAAAGCCTTTGTCATGATGTGAAAACCATTTCAAAAACAAGATCGGTTTTCTTAAATCTGTTCGCGCCGATTCATTCATGAATCTTCATCATTAATAAGAAAGGACGAGCATGGGGAAAAATGCAAAGGTGGAACGTCAGGATATGGAACACTCCACTCAAAATCCTGGAGAATCCATTCCCGATGATATGACTCAATCCATAATGCGAAAATGTCGTAGACGTTGTTGCATGTGTTGGGGAATTAGAGGCGATAAGAGCGAAAAAGATGGCCAGATTGCCCATTTAGATAGGGACCGTGCCAATAATGATGAAGATAATTTGGTTTTTTTATGTCGTTCTTGTTATGATTTTTTTGATAAAGGACGTAACAGTTCACGAGGATATACGTCTAGTTACGTGAGATTTAATCGTGACGGTCTGTATGAAAAATTGGGCGTCGCCACTATTGTCAATAAGCCTGAGGCCAAGGAATTATATCCTGAAGAACAATCGGTGCTGGTCGATTTCGAGGAACAGCTCGGGGAAGCAATCCCGAATGTCACCAAAATTTCTCCGATTCAATCTGGTTTCGTAGCAATGGATGGGCATCTCGTGCAGCTCCAGATTCATAAACAAATTGCATCCATTCCTTAGACGATCGGGAATTTAAAATCTCTAACGAAGCTTGCTCTCAATTATACCAAGAGTCCCTCTCTCCCCGAGGCGATTGGCGAGCTAACATCGCTGAAAATCCTCGATTTAGAGGGAAACAAGTTCTCATCCATTCCCGGCACCATCGGCGAGTTACAATCGCTTCGATCTCTCAATTTAACAAACAATCAATTGTCATCTCTCCCCGAGACGTTTTTTGAGCTGAAATCGCTCCAAGCTCTCGGTTTATCGGATAATCAGTTCACGTCTATTCCCAAGGCAATCGGGAAATTAACTTCACTCCGAGATTTATCTCTACGAAATAACGACCTGACATCTCTCCCCGAGACAATAGGGAACTTGAAAAGGCTCGAAACTCTCAATCTAGCATCAAACGAAATTCCTTCTCTCCCCAAGACGATGATGCAATTACCCTCGCTGAAAAGCTTGTTTCTCTTCAATACCAGGATCTCCTCGTTATCCGTGATGCTCAATATAAACAAGGTTACCCTGATTCTCAAGAGGCGGGGCTGCAAGGTGCAAATCTGATACCCGTTATTTTTCGCTTAATACGCACTTTCTTATCTTTTTCGTCCGTCTGAAATCATGTATTCATGATTATTTTATCCGAGGATTAACATGTTCCTTTCCATCGAAGCACCGAGCGTCGCCAAGTGCTGGGCCATCGCGCTCCAGCGTGTTTTTTTCGAGGGAGATCTCATCAAGAGCGATTACGACACGGGTGATGACTTTCCATCCCGCGACGCGACAAGCGCGATTCACGTGACCGATCCGTTTTCCGAGCCACTCGAGATCCGTGGCAAGACGCTCAAGGTTGCCGGGGAGATCATCTATTGTCACCCCGGAGATGTCTATTGCATGGAAGCCATCAAGGGTGGCTATCTTACCGAGGTGATGGCCGGCGATCGGGATAATAACATATGGGAAAGCGAAACGAGCTATCCATATACCTATCATGACCGGTTGTTTAATTACAAGCCCGTGAACGTGGAAGATCAACCATACTTGAAAGACATCGATGCTGCGCTGGTAAAATCGATGGCTGAAATGCCTGGCATCAATCAGATCGAAACTTTAATCAAGAAGTTGCAAGAATCCCCTTACACGCGCCGTGCCCAAGCAATAACCTGGAGACCGCTTTCTGACCTTGAACGCGATGATCCACCTTGCTTGCAGCGCATCTGGTTCAGGGTACATGATGGAAAACTCCACATGGACACGCACTGGCGTTCGAGGGACTTGTTCGGCGCGTGGGAAGCCAACATAAATGGACTGTTCCAGATCGCGAAGCAAGTGGCGGAGGAAGTGAACGCGGAATTCACCGATTATGTTGACATGTGCGATTCGCTGCACGTGTATGGTCGTCGGAAGCTCGTGTTCAAGGAAGTCGTGCCATTGCTGGAACGGATCCGCAACAAGGAAGGCTTATACAAGCCTGAATATGATGCGTTACTTGATGGTTGGCTCGAAAAACTTGACAAAGAAGGAACGGATTGAAACAATTCATCAATCAAACTCAAGGTAGCTGTTGGCTTGCAAAAAGTCAATTTCATGTCTACTCGTCTCTTATTATTTTAACCAGGTCTTTCAGAAATGGATTACCTTTTTTCAGCAAATTAACTATGGACAATGGAGCAGCATCAACTTTTTCAATGGTTGTCGTGTTATCATTGATCTTGAAAAGAACCGTATCACCTGTCCTCAAGCCAGCAAGATCTCGCAATTGTTTTGGAATTACCACTTGTCCCTTGGAGTTTATTTTTCCAGTTTCCATAGTAAAAGCAAGAAAAACTTACTATTTTTTCTTACTCACAATATCCTTTCACTTTCAACTCTATTCTATCAGCGGTTATAAACAAAAAGAAAATATGCAATTGCTGAATGATACTGGATTTCTTGTCACTCATCATTTCCGCTTTTCAGCCATTCCTCGTCGGAGTGGACTGAAACGTATATACGAAGGAAGAAATCTTATATACGTATGATGGCTCTCCTTTACCATGGCAAAGAAAAAATACCAATCCCCAGGTCATCGTGATGACACGGTAACGGTCTCATTTTGGCTAAAAAAAACGACCTTGGACAGATGGGAAGCATTCTGCAAGAAGCACGGTAATAAATCCCGTACCAACTTGATCAAGGATGCCGTGGACGAGTATATCATCAAGCATGAAACAGATGATACCTTGGCCTTGCAGATCGCAAAAACAACGGCTGAAAAAAACGAAGTCTTGGAAAGCCTTGCAGGTATTCGCAAGGAGATAGCAGAACTCAAGAAGGAGAATCCAAATATCTTGACCTCGGATAATCAAGGCCTGATTCTCGAGTTTCTTGATGAAAAAGCGTTTACCGACAAGAAATTGGCACGGCTCATTCCTACCATATCTCGTGATGACATTCTCGCCATTCTCGAGAACTTGAGAAACCAGGGAATGGTGTTTACCCGTACAAACAAGGAGCATGACGTTGAATATTACACGGACAAGACCCCGAAGGAGGTAGAAACCAATGTCAAGTGATTACCGCGGGGTCCTTGCGGGGGTGCTCGAAAATCTTGGCATCCCCGATCCCGATAGGACATGTCTTGCCATGTATCTTGAAGGACTCAAGGAAAACTCGGACAACACATTTGATGGTTCTGCACACGCCATCTTTGATTTTTACAACGCCACGAATTTCAAGTCCATTACCATCATGACCCTTGATGACATCAACGCGTATATTGATTTTCTCAAAGCTCAACCATGGAAGGAAACGGTGAAAGACGGGTATCAGCGAAGGGTCAAGGCATGGTTTCATCGTGCGATGAAAGATTTTGCAGCTCGTAAGATTATGATAACAGATTGGTTTGCCTACGTCGATAATCCATTCTCAGCCCGCAAAGCAAAGAAACACGCGGATTCAATGCAGATCACGATTGATATGGACAACAAGGAAAATATCAAGGCATTGACCGATGCAGAACTCGACACCATCATAAACATGTCCAAGCTCAAGGCAAAATGGTTTCAAATACTACTTCTCATCTTGAAATACACGGGAATGCGTGTGTCAGAGGCAATTACCATACGACTAAAAAACATGGATATGAAAGAGCGCGTGATAGGAACTGGTGTTGTAAGAAATGGCCGCAAAAGTGGCAAGGTGCTCTTTTTCGTGCCTGCACATGTCGCAACAGAAATCAAATCTTATACCATACTGCTTGAAAAAAATGAAGAATGGCTCTTTCCCGCGAAAATCTCAAGAAATTATATGCCACGAAGCACGGCTGATTCTGCTATCTTGAATTTTTCGAGAAAAATTAGCGTGAAGTTCTCGAGCCATCAATTTCGGCACACGCTCATTAAAAATCGTGAAATTAAGAAGCACTGCCCGAGTCACATTAACGAGTTCTTGCAAAATCAAGAAGTGACTGGTACGCAAGCCCAATTTTACCGCGAGCGGAATTTTACCTTGCGTGATCGACGGGATTTGTATGATTTATACAACCCTTATTCATGAGTTTTTTTTCTTATTCCAGCTTGAAATTCCGGTATTATTTGATTATTTTCTACTATTCAACGGATATAATAATAATCAATATCTCTTGAGTATAACGAGGAATTTTCCGTAGAATCGAGTTCTACGGGATTCTACTATTCTACGGATGCTTCAATAAGATTTCTTGTTCTAATATCATCTAACTCGCGGATTATGCCGAATGATTTTCCTTCGTTTGTTAATCCCACTGGTCGAACGCAGAACCCAGAGCATCAATAAATTCCTCTACATCTGATTTAATGATGTAGTCCATATAATGGATTCATTTTAAAATCGTGTTAGGAAATCAGGCTCGTATTCTACACGTTGTAACGGGTGATTATTATCGTGATGATTTCGCGTGATAGGACCACCTGCATTTATAGTTACAAGTATTCCATCTTCGAAAAGCACGTTTCCCTTGAAAACAAAATCATTACATTGATTGCAATATTCAACATACTGAATTATATTCAATCTCTTTTTACGTTTGGCCATGATCCAAAATACCTTGTCGATAATGTATGGCCTGGGATAATCATTATTAGCAATTATATTATCAATTGCTGTTGTAATTGGTGGAAGTGCAATTAAATTAAGTACACGTCTTAAGAATGCTCCATATTGAATACCAAATCTCTGCTTATTTAAACTATGGTTTAAAAATTCGTTTGCGATTTGATTATCCAAAGGAATGAACAAATCGGGAAAATACAAGTGCATAATTTTAGCCGCGATCACCGGTCCTGTTACCATTGCGATTTCTTGGGCAGTTGCTTCGATAAGAGGAAAGTCATTAGTAGTAATAGTTGTTATATCTTGAGGAAATTGATTACGATTTGTAGTCAGGCGTGTTAACGGGTTTAATAGATTATTTCGGATTAGTCTTCGTTTCCAATTCATCACTGCTTGACCACTTGCCCCCCATCCTGTTAGAAAATGCCCCGTTATAATGTAATATTCACTCCAATTCAATTGCGTGATTATAGCATTCCTGCACATCTGAATAAGAGGTATGTAATTGGAATCATCGAATCTTCTGAATGCCCCGAGAGCTTTATTCGCCAGCTCCTCAAAATTCTCTTCGTTAATGAGCATAATTTTCACCTATTTTTTTCTCATATAAATTTAGCTACTAATATGAAATATTATCATGGATTTTCGATTTCATCGTTGAACTCTATTTCATCTTCGTGTTTCTTGATAAGGAATCCCTCCATGAGCATAGCATCGATATTGCTATCAACAAGAAGGTATTTGAAATTACCATCTCGTGTTACACGATCATATTCGTCGGTTTCAATCATCTTGCGTTTCAACGTGTGGCTTCCCGTTCCAAGAAAATCGGTAATGATTCTCCGTTTAACGTTATCTGACTTCCCGACATAGATGAGATCGTCTTCATACACGATCCCATAAACACCATATCTGCCTTGCTGACATTCGGGATCATTATTCAGCACCGTTTCTGCTTCCGATAAGCTAGATTCCACGGCTTGATCGAACATTTCGTTATATCGTGAAATCAATTCGAATATTTTATCTATAGTGTGCATGTTGATCATTACTCTTATTTTGGTCATTTCTTGATTGATTTCTAAACCCCGTTTATTTATATCCTATCTCGGGATAAAAACTGGCATATCATGATGTACAATTCCCGTATTAAGCACCCGTGATCGTATTCGCAGGGAGATTGGGTCCGGCTATGTCCTATCTGGTTTCATTATATCGTGGATTTTTGTCGAATGACGTGGATCGGAGCACGGTGGGGCAAGAAGGGCCGGGACATGTTTAAATTACCAATTTGCTCGATTATTATTGATTGAAAGATAGGATGATTATTCGTGCAAAAATATTCGATAACTTGGGTTGATAACGACATACTATTTGAAAGCAAGAATGATAAATCCAAGGATAAGCCAATTATTTTCTTTGGTATTTGCGGGTTTTCAAAGAGAATATTTCACGTTGGATTTGGGCGATTAATAAGTATTCAATCCGTCTTGATAAATGACGGTGATTGCCAATTTGGAGAATGGTGCCTTGACTTCGATTGTGAATGCAATAAAACGACGTGGGATTCGTACATAAACAAGGATCAAGAAATTAATCCATATCCCGAAGCAAGAGCGAGTTATGATGATCCTCATGTTGTATTTGATAAACGGAGGCATTCAGCAAATAATATAAACGGAGAACTTCAAGATTATTCCGAGTTTGTTATTGATCCTAATGGGGATTCCTTTGAATCTTCACACGTGATACTTTCGCAAGAGTTTAAGGAAAGAACCGAAAGTGTAACGATCAATTGCTTGGAAAAAAGGGATTTAGAGGTCTTGATAGCAATAGCACAATCAGCTATTGTGGATTCCTTGTTCCCGATTCGGAACACGTATATCTGTTCTAACACGAATAATTACTTGGCCCGCATTGAGAAATTGTTGCGGGAAGGGAACGTGATATTCATTTTTGGTGATCCCCAAGAAAATCCGCATGAGATAGCAAGGCAATTTTATCAAGAATTCTTTGAAGATGAAAATAACGGACATCTTGCAGCTATTAGTTATCTGGGAGATATGGTTTCTAAGAACGGTGAAGAAAGACGCAATACCCACACGATCTTCTACGGGCAGATCAATGAAAGGTTATTTGAAACCTTTTTTGGCCCTGATGTAGAACGGAAAGCTATTGATAATCCCGATCACGAGTTTGACGACCCTACCCATCTCTTCATGGTAGCACTTCACAAGCAATTCGGGCAATTCAGTTTAACGCAGGTAATATTTTGGAAAGATTTTGAACACGGTATCCAAAAATACCTGGATCAATGTCGGGATGAATTATTGACAATCCAAGGTAGAATTGATTAATCAAATATGAATTAAAGAAAGTTGATGCATCTATGGCGCAATCATTAGACGAAAATGATGCGGAATTAATCAGAAATCATCCATTTTTTCAGACGCTGGCAGTTATTTTAAAACTTTGTAATGATAACTATTCAGCGGCAACTTCCAGGAATATTTCTGAGATGTTGAAAGAAAAAACTTTTGATTATGGTCAACTATTATCCACTTTAACCGAGTTGCATGACGCATTCTCAGAACTCGTTCGATTACTACGTGACGAGTCTTTCTTTCATTCAAAAGCTCTAATAAAAGAAAGATTGATAAAATCTTATCACGTGTTCTTGAATGCTTTTATAGAGCCGTTAAATACGGTTCACGATATAATAATGAAGGTAGAATCAACATTTCCTGAAATTCTTGGACGATTTTTAAAACCCATATCGAGTACAATTCGATCTAAATATTCTCTCGAGGATGAGGCAGATAAACCTGCAGATTATGTACCTATCCTTGTTCCTTCCTATATGATTGAATCTGAAATATTTAGTCATAAATTGGATTATTCAGAATCTTTTGATCCGGAATATGGTCCACCAAAAATTCCCGATAAATATATTGCCGAATGGAATCTGGATTGTTTGTTTCAAATTTATTCTCCAATAAAAGAGATAATTTCATGGTTAAGAGACGGGATAAATGCTTCAATAGAACTCATTAAACCCTTTGCAGAATATGAAAAAGAAATTATAATGGTTCTTGAGGCTTCTGTTAAAATAATTAGACAATGGCATGACCAACCTCCAGCACTTTCAGACCAATTCACAGAACTCGAATGGCGTGATGACTTTAGTTCAAGGTTAAATCTATTGTTTGATTCTGAGCTTTCTTCAATAAGTAGAGAAGAATTGCGAAATAAGGGGAGGACAGATATTCTTCTTGGTTTGACTTCAAAAAAGAAGATTATCTTTGAGTTTAAGAGATGGAGTTATTCTGCAAATCCAGTCACGCAAATTCTAACCAAATATTCTACTTCGGATGATAAATATGGAATCATTATTATTATTGCTGATAGAAAACAAGATGCCAATGCATCCTTTGAGAAATATAAAGAAAAAAAGATTGAAGCTGCCGAAACTAACATGGTTTCTGATGTAGAACAATTTTCATTTGAATCAAATTCAAATGAAATAGTGCATAAATCGAAGCATATTGATAACGGGGGCAAAGAAATGGTAATATTTCATTTGTTCTTCAATAAGTTTAAGTTTTGGGGCTAATAATTTGGATAATCTCTTAATCTATTGTTTTCAAGAAGAAGGAAGATGAAAAACGTTGAACGAACAAGAAACACGCGTAATTGAAGAGATCAAGTCTGCGTTGGCAAAAAATCAAGCTCTTTATGAGAAATTGCAGGAACACTTGAAAAAAATGCCAGGCGAAACCGATCCGGTTAAAAAAGAAAATTTTAGAAAATATAAAAGAATGGAACAAGAAATGGTAAAAGAATACGAAAAAGCCGCGATTCTTCGGGATGTTTGCACGGATCGGCATCAGGTCATGTGGAATTGCACGGGATGCAATTGTAAATGCCGGTTAATGATAAATGCCACGGAATTCGAGGGAGTGACCAAGGGATGCCCGTTAGGTTATCAGAAAGCAGCCTGGGCATTAGACATTAGTTTGAGCTAAGCATCGTGAGGATACCATTAAGATAAAAATAATCTAAGCAAGAACGATTTGGCATGATTCCAGAGGAAAAATTAGACGAATTGTTTCATTCAATGACGATGACCGATAACGAGAAAGTGGAACAGCTGCAAGAATTGATTGACAAGTATGATGAGAACGAGAGCGATTACTTGGATTGGAAAATAGACGAGCCAAAGAACAAGCCACTTTGGGTGCATCTTGCATCCATGTCGTTTCGTGGTCATGGCTATATCATCATTGGCGTATCGGATGAAGGTAATATATATGGCGTTGATAAAGACAAGATCAAGGGAATGATTAAGTCGATCGAAGATATAGAGTCCTCTGGATGTCTTGGTGTTTATTCTTGGAATGGAGATAAGAAAATAAAGGATGTTGTTAAAATATATCCAAGGATACGCGTTACTCCATTTCCTCCTCCACCACATCCTTCGTTGATTCCAAATGATGTTTATTTGCAAGTATTCGAGATTATCTCGGAATCGGCTTTTATCTGGAGTGGGAAATTGGCTCAACCGATTTTTTGGAAACGTGGTGGTTCATCATCTATCGGCCCGTGCAATTCAAATATCAAGGAATTCCTCGATCAAGTTATTTGGAAATATGATCGTGGCGAGAAACAAAGGAAAATCCAAAAGTGTTTCGATGATATTTTGGATCACGTTAGATTTGCCATATTTGATAATTACTTTAAAAATAATCAAGAAACGTATTGGTTTAACCTTAAAAGGCGAATTGAATCGATCGATCATAAAATGCTGAAGGAAGATATGGAATTGGTGTACGATGAACAAATAGGAATCTCCATCACCATGGAAAATAGTATTTGGCACATTCCTTGGAGAATCAGAATTGCATTGTGGGATAGCGATTGCGATGATAATTACATCACCCGGGAATCACGTGATAAAGGAAACGGCCGCGTGCAATCCATGATGGAAATACGGGAATTTTTCCAAGAATACAGCCAATCATTGACCAATCGATTCCACGTCAAGATAAATTTTGATGAGAACAAAATTCCATTGGAACGAGATATTAAGGAAATGATAGAAAGTGACGAAAAGTTGCAGAATTTTCCCAGGACGAAAGATTCCAAGCGATTTATCGAATATATTTCAGAAGTATTATCGAAAAATGATGAGCCATAACGTCTAGCGCCATTATTATTATAAAAGAATTGATAAGGCGGTTGGACGCACCGGGGAAACATCCATGTTTATATTAGTGGCTTTATTAGTTTTTCATTAATTTTTCGTTAGTCTTTCATTAGTGCTTTGTTAGTGTTTCATTAGTTAACTAGCTCGTGGATCATGATAAACGCCTGTTTCGATCACCTGCAGAATGTTTATATTTGCAAAAGACCCCTCCTTCCATAACAATCAGTCCTTTGATAATTAGAGCTGCTTATCGTGACAAATAACGAAACAATGAAATCTGTTCTTGATATAATCCCGGCATTTGCCTATACTCGTGTTTCGACGGCAATCCAAGAAGAGAAAAACACGAAGGAAAACCAGGAACGGGCGATTGCTGCTTACGCAAAAGCCAATAATCTTTCAATTGTTAAATGGTTTGATGATCCTGCTATGTCCGGCAATGATACTGACCGGCCACAATTGAATGAAATGCTGGATAGCCTTGATAATGTTAAGAATGTAATTATCTTTGATCAAAGCCGGTTATCAAGAAATTTTGAATATTCGCTCAAGCTTATGTTCTTGTTTCAAAAATTGGATGTAAAAGTTCACCTTACTTATGAGAATAGGATATTGGATTACAACGATGATACTATGCAGCTTATCACGTCGATTCAATCATGGGCTGCAGCACAAGAACGCAAGATGATCAAGGCCCGACAAAAAGCTGGCATCCAACGGTACAAAGAAACACACGGTAAATGGGGCAAGGATAAAATAAAACTTGACGTGAGAAAATACAAGGCCCTGCGTGAAGCCAAGGTTTCAAAATCCGCAATAGCTCGTATTTTTGGTATTTCAAGGATGACATTGGTTAGGCGTTTGAAAGAATTGAATTTAGAAAGTATATAGCATAATATCTTTTAATTAAATTAAATTTTGATAGTCATCTCCCTAATATTTAATGGAATTTCGTTTAAAGTTACATGTCCTTCTTCATCTTGCCGATAAAGACAAATCAATTTCCCACCAAACTGGACCATAGATATACAAGAACCGATTTCAAAGTCTGCAAGTTCTTTTAAATTTATCATCCACAATCCAGGTGCGAACTTCTTCTCCGGTATCTTTAGAAATTCCAGCACATCATCAACATATTTTGTGAATGCATTAAGTTCATCCGTGAAGAATGGAAAGGCATCTATCTTCTCGTTAAACGTGCAATCGGTAATATTATCAACATCGGGATCATCCGGTAAATAGAGATGAAAACTGCCGTCTTCATCAATCCCCGAATTGAAAAGCAGATTAAACCGATGCTCGTCAATATTTCGATACCTGCGAAGTTTCTTGGCATGTTTGATCCAATATGTCCTTGAAAGGTATTTCACTTTATCTTTGAATCTGTTAAGAGATGGTGTCGGTCTATCCTTTTCATCAAAGAATTTAGAAAACACATCGGGTAAATTAATGATGTTCATAAAGATTCCAAGAATGAACAAGAAACGGTTTTGCAGGGTAATTAAATCTTTAAGAAAGGGAGATATGCTGGTGAGAAATTCATTTGTAAACGTGGTACCAAAAAGCATCATAGCATTTTTTGGAATCTGGATGACCGGGCATTCCGGGTTTTTATCATGTTCGATCCTTGACGTTTCTATAACTTCTTGAAATTGTTTTTTGATAAGATCAAGTATTTGCTTCATTTTTGACACGCAATTGGAAACTTGGCTTGCCTTGAACAAGAATTCTTCGTGATACGACAAGAACTCCTTTATTTGATTTTCCAGGTCTAATCCAGTCTTTTCCTTAGAAATCCTTTCAAAATATAAATCTACTAAGCCATTAAATCGCAAAAAAACGTGGTTTTCGTTAAAATATTCCAAATTTTGATACATGTTAAATCAACCAGTTGATGTCGCCTGCTTCTTTCATGATTTATTATTGCCAATTAAAATCGCAATATTTTTTCCATTTCTCACCAAGAAAATCTTTTTCCAATAGGGCAAAGCCTTGCCCACTTTCACCATACCATAGAAAAACGCCCTTGTTACCATCACCGTCTATTATTATTGCGTCGTGGTTTTCTTTCCATTCAACAGGGTCATCCCCCGGCATCCATGGCGTTGAAATCACGCATTTCACGTTATCCCCGAATCCTTTATCAGCATTTTCCCACATTCTATCATTCCATATCATCCAAATAAAATCGCTATTAATAGATTGAGCAGATTTCGTGAATTTTTCGATCTTGAAATATAAATTGCAATCTCTAACCGGGGGCTTCGTGTAGCTTGATTTTCCGTCCTTAATCTTGTTGTAATTTCTAATTCCGATAAGCTCTGGAAAGTACCAATCAGTTCTCATCAGCGGTAAAAGGATGGTCACGGTTTTCCATTCATGAGAAATTGCCAAGCTATTAGATAGTGCATAAATTCTTTTCACAAATAACGAAGCATCTTCTAAATGATAGGTCTTTGCCACCATGAAATATAATTTATCCATTACAATTTCACATCCAATCAATCGTGCAATTAAATGCTAACTTGGCCCCATTGTTTCTTGAAAAACTCGGTTATCTTGAAATATTTTTCTTGATATTCCTTTTCTTTATCCAACCGTGCAAGATGACCATATTGACGCATTATTTTCAAGAATTTCTCCAAATCATTATACATACCAGATATATCAACTTGATTTTGATGATCTATTTCAATTACCCAAGAATCAATTTGAGATTTCAAGAATTTCATATCCAAGTTAGGGTCTTTCATTTTCTTATCCCAATCATATTCCACGGGGCCAAGTTTTAGTTTTCCCATGTTATTCTACCTCGATTACAACAGATATAATTCCGTTTGTTAATTCGTTAAGTTACTCTTAAGCAACGGATGACCCCGAAATCTCTGAACGTCATTAAAGAGGTAAAAAAAACGGGGGGTAGAATATCGTGAAATTCGTGAAAGAAACCATGACACGGGATTAAATCAATGATCGTTCCCCGTTTTCAAAGCGATTCAAGTTTCCGCAGGCATGTTACCCCGTGCTATTGCACGTAAGGTGATCCAGTTCGGGCCCGGTTCGGGATTATTCTTCATAATTATTGGATTGGAATTAACTTTCCTTATCCAGTTTCTTTTGCGAGTAAACTCGTTTATACTGGAGAACCAGCTTCTCGCTTCCTTCAACAATCTCCTTCGTTAGATCTAAAATGAAAACATCACCATCCGAAACACCATACTCTTTACAAATCGAGTGAGGAATGGTCAGATCGAGAGAATTAGAACCGTGATGTTGCCGGGCTTTCAGAGAATACGCTTTTGCCATGCTTGTAGTTTGCCAAATGTGAACGATAACTCTTTGTGCAAACGGTGTGAATCGTGTGAACCGTGTGCATTGCTTTATATGTTTTAACGAAGACCCATTGTGCAAACCACGTTCAGAATAAACGTTGTTTGAAAAAAATCAGAATAAATAGGTGAAACCTGAAATGGAACGAATGAAAACTTACTTCGTGGTATCGAGCCTTATTCTTGCTTGTTTCCTATCGATAACCTTGGTTCAAGGCAACATTAGCCGAAAAGTCGAAAACACGCTTGAAAATGTAGATATGAAACCAAGTTCTTCGTCCTTCATTACAAGAAAAAATGAAATATCTTATACATATGGAATAGTAGGAACGTCGGTGCAAGTCGGACGCTGGATTAATTGGACATATTCCCTGGACATTACTAACGTGAATTTCTATCTATATTATAATAACAATAACACGCTATATTCCGCGATAACGCCAGATTCTTGGGGAATGAGTGGTGGTGTTGGTTCTCTTAATTGGACATCTTCTCCGACCGTTCATTATGGCATATATAAAATCAGAATCGCTGATGCATCTAATTCTAGCGTTTTTGCTAATAGTGGTGCAATTTTCGTACCCGGAGGAATAACCGTTTCAACACCATCGACTTCGGATTCGTGGATCATGGGATCATCCCATGACATTATTTGGAGTTCCCCTCTTACAATTGACCTCGTGGGAATCTATTTGACAAATGTAACGAGATCGACACCTGGCCACTTTATCATGCAAATTACATCGGGCATAGCTAACCTTAACAAATACACATGGAACATACCAACAAACTTGTCAACTGGCAATTACAAAATCGAGGTTCAAGACATGAATAACGGAAATGCAATTGGAATTAGCGAATGGTTTACTATTACCCAACCTGCAACTTCCTCCACGCCGTCCACGCCGGGATTTCCCGTGTATATCACGTTACTCGGATTCGCCATTGGTGTCTTGGGTATAGTGGCGATTATGTCAAGAAGGTTGCGGTTAAACGCGTGATTTCGTGACTTGTTCCCGAAAGAGGTTCTTATATCTATACCAAATTTAATTTTTTTCAAACGATTCGCAAAATAATTTTTTTCCGCAGGCAGGTTACCCCGTGCTGCCGCTTGAATTCTTATCATGATCGTGATCACCCTGTGATCCTCTTCGAGGGGTAGATTAACGCGCACTTGACGGGATCAATGAAAAAATTGCCCCCGTTATTCCCGTAGATAGGTTGTTAGCCGTGCCACGGGAATGCCGGGGGCAATATTTTGTCGGATCACGCGGTATGCTTGGCAAACCCCGTGCGTTGGGGTGTTGATCGAGTTCTTGCGTGTATGATACACGATGATCAAATCGCTTGCCCAGGATTTTCCAGCTTTCACGATGGTTTCCGCAACACTTGAAGCACAAAGTATTTAGGGCTAAAGCATCCCAATGATCAGCGTGGATAACCATTTCTCCACGAACGCCGTGATATTCATGACCAAGAAAAAAGTGATCCATTGGAAACTAAAAAATGCACACAACGGCAAGAACATCGGAACGCTTGATGCGATCTTCTACGGGAAGGCCAACGGATGCTTCTACGTGGACGGTTTTAAATTCACCCCCTACGTTCCGAAAACGAGGGCCAAGAAAGAACCCGAACTCATGCCCAAGCATCTTGATCCCGTGAACCTGGATGACGACGAATCCGATGACGTGGATTTTGAAGAAGATGACGATGAACCACGCCTCGCAGCGCGACCGATGCACCGTTTCTAAAAACTTGTTTATTCTTTTATTCTCTTTTTGTAATCTTGTGACATTCAATCATTGATACCTGCGAATGGCATGAAATGCCGCGGATTGCCATGGTTTGATTTCATTAACGATGCTTGTATCTTGATGTGAACCTGGATTCTATTAATACCACGATCTCGGCCAATTCATAAAATCTCGCTATGTTTTCACGTGCAAATTTCTCCCGATTGGCTTCATATCGTTTTTATAATCCGTGTCAAGCATCGATCAAGTTCCCGCCTTACCAAGATCGTGGAATTGCTTGCTTGCCTGGGCAGGGCCGCTAAGTATCCCGGCGATCCCGGTATCAAGTGGTATTGACATCGTGGGTAATCAATGTTTGTGATAAAGGAGGGCCACCTTTCCCGTGCCTTCAACCGAATCTTGTACGTGAGGCCGTGGGTATTATATATCATCGTTACCCGGTAACCCCGCTGTGTGGCTTTAAAAGGTCATGTGAAATAGCAATATCACACGAATTAGATATATCGAATTGTATATAATCGTGCAATCCGTTGGTGATGGAAGGCCAACCCTAAGGTTCGCTGAAGCCCTACCTTCTTATTTAAGCACTTACGGCGGAAAGGTTCAAACAATCGTTAGTGATAATAACTGTTAGTGATTAGCGTTGAAAATGGTGAATACAACGATCAGCGTGATGATACCCGCTGATTTGATACAAAAGCTGGAATCCATTGCTCAGAGAAAACAACGGTCGATGTCATTTAAGGTTCGAGAATACATCGAAGCTGGTCTTGATACCAAGAAAGAATATGGATACCCCGTCGATGATATTGATGATTCGGCGGATGAGGACGTTGATGATTTGGTAGATGGTGGATCATGAGTTCAAACGGAGTAAAAATGGTGAAAGCCATTTCAGCGTCGAAGCTCGCAGCATTGGCAACAAGCGAACCTAATGGTTCCGCTGAAAATCAAGAATTTGGCAAGAAGGTCGAACAAGCCATTGAAAAGGTTTCGTGGAAATACGACGTTGATGAGTTCAGCGAGCAAATGATCACGCACCTCGATCAATGCGAGAAGTGTAAAAAGGATTGCTTGAATATCAACAACGCTAGCGATGAGGATGAAGATTGGGAACAATGTGATGAGGTCATTTCTATCTATGAAAGAAATGGTAAGTTCAACGATTTCAAGGATTATTTCTCGGCTTCGGAAGCACTTGATTTTATATCATCATGTGTTGCCCATGTTGTTGAACCCGATTTAAAGTCTATCAATCATGAACGTGCTGAAACGATTGCACGTGAGTTTTTCAAGGCCGGGCTACGCGGGAACACGCCTAAAAAACAATGGCGTGAAATCAACGAGCATAGAATCTATGCTAAACCCGATCTTAGGGCCGGGCTTTGGTGGAATGATTATTATGAGTTCAAGATTTATCCAATTTCCGATTATGCCAGGATGCAATCGGCAATCTTTGCATGGGTATTGGATGAGAACGTTACCTTACTCGGGTTCAAAGATGGCCATGCTGAGAAAGAAATCATCAAACCATTGACCGATGAAGAAATGCTTGATCTTATCACGAGATTCGATTCTGAGTTCGATGACGAAAAGGACGAAGAAGAATCAAGTGTTCATGATTCGTATATTGATTATGAAAATGACTTGGATGAATACGATGAAATGGACAAAGGTCCATGGCCGTGGACGTGAATTATGACCGACATCCAGATGCAGGTTTTGGAGATGCTTATACAGAAGATTTCAACGATGATAACCGAGCAAGGGGAGAATCCCACGGTGATCAGTGTAGAAGCCAGGAAAAACATTCGGGAACAACTTGCCATGTACAAGAATATATGCGAAGAGTACAAGAGCGAACCGGATCGATGAAACGAACATCCACTCTAATGATAAACTAATGATGTGAAAACAATGCCAGAATGTGAAAAACCGGCATTTAGAATCGTGTATGTTGATTCTATCGATAAATCAACGCTATGTTCGCAATTTGGTATTTGCCGCGTGAATGACATTGAAACTTGCATGCTAGAAAAAGAAGAAACTTGCGAGCGAGCAATATGCGGGCATTCGGATTGCCCGTATTCTTGTAATGCATGTGGTGAGGATTGGTTAATAAACCAATGCATAATTCACATAGATTATAGAACAATTAGTGAAAAGATTGATTCGGTAGAGGATGAATGAATCATTACTGATGAAACGATTGAGAACATAAAAATTGAAGATATTGCCAAGCTCCTTGAGAACATTCTCGTATTTATCATCAATAACGTGGATAAACTTGATCTAGCGAAGATCAACGCGGTGGATGAAACAGAATACGAGAGTATTGATGAAATTGTGAAACTCATTAGCGATCTTGTGGAGAAATATCCTTGGTATCCATCCTATGCTATTGACGCGCACGTTTTTGAATCAATATTATATCAAATCCAGGAGGGAAGCGAGTTGCCTTGGGATATGCTTGGCGATTATCGTGAACTTGTTGATGAAGAGTTTGATCCGGAAAACCCGATCATCAAATGCGAAGCTTGCGGTAGCCCGAACACGGAGATCACGGGTGGCGAGTTCCGCGTTGGCAATCGTGTTGATTACAAATGTAACGATTGCGGGAACACGTGGAACGTGAGGTGGAATTAAATCATACCTGCGAAAATTCACACCTTTGTTGACAAGAAGTATAAGGGCGTGTTACCCCTTCCCATCGATCAGATCAAGTTGTAAAAGGTAATTCGGACGCATTACTGGCTCATATTTGACATTCCTATTAATAACTACCCGGCTCTATTTGCTGGATTGAAATTGATGGATGTCATGGTCTTGGAATTGATTGTGGATATAGAACCAGCAAGAGCATATGCATTCGTGAAGAGGGATTCCAAGATTCCAGATTCCATTAATGAGTATGCGATTATGGAGATGATCGATGATCCCAATGAAGACAATTAAGTATGAGGATGAATCATGAGCAATGAAATCATTACTCACGAGCTGGGTTCGTGCTGGATATGTAAGCTTTCAACCACGAATCAAAGCATATCTCGTTGGTATATCCAACTTTACTGAAACTTCATGATCCTTCAAGCCACATGTTCCGGTTTCTCGGATTATTAATGCCGCATTAGATTCTTTTTTTAGAGTCTAATCTTTGGTTTCAATTCAATTAAATGCCATGGAGTAAAACAATTAGAAGGTGAAAGAAGATGGTTGCAGAGAAATCCCCCGAGGAACTACACGATGAAAAACTCGAAAGAGACACGCAACGGGTAGTTGAAATGGCTATTAGACATGCGGAAGCCATTACCAGGAAACAGCAAATATCTTTAGATACTAAATTCAAATTAATTGGTTCTTTCGTTAATTCCTATGTATTGATACAATTGAAAGATAGTTTGGAAAACATCGAAGGAACTTTGATGGAGATAAAAGAAGAACAAGAACGAAAGAATCGAGTAGATGAAGATTATAGAGAATTAGATAAAACGTAGGGTAAAACGAATCGCTTAAAGGATTCAAGGTAACGATATTCTTGGGTATGTCATGTTGGTAATCTTATGGGCATTCTGCAGGGTGATCTTGACAATTCTATCATGCCCGAATGAACCTTGGAAAATGGGTAGAGTTCCGTGGATCGGAACTGGCCATCGATCAAGTGTCCCGTTCCCGGCCCTGGTAAAGCCGGTTCATGCGGAACGTGAGAAATCGTATCCAAGTGTAATGATACAAGATCGTGATCAATTGAACTCTCTATGCACGTCTTCTTTGTATTCCAAGCTTGAATGATCTGGGTAAAGGTCATCAAGTTCTTTCAATTGTTTTTCTCTAAAACCTTTACCATGTTGCTCATCAAATTCATTATCAATGAATTCCAACCGTTTCCGCTTTATCTCTTCGGGGTCATCCGTTAAAAAGAGAAGCCGCATTGATTCCCAGTCATATTTAACCAGTAAATAAAATGCACGGGTATCATCGTTGGTATCTTTCATGAGCCAAGTTACTATCAATTTTATTCTTGTTAATCAAGATAATTGAACTGGATTAGCAACCATGATTCCAAATTCATTATTTCACGTCATCAATACATCCACGTGATTTAAACCTTATACATGACGACGTACCCCACGCTTGCCCGCGTTGGTGGTCAATGACCATGAACGCCTATCATCATGGCCCGTGGGTAACGTCGTGAATAGACGATCACCCTGCGAATGGAGTTCATTACAAACCCTGGAAGGCCAAGGAATTGTTCTAAAGGAACATGTTACTCGGTTTTTTCAAGATCGTGAGCATGTTATGGATCATGCAAACACCGTTATTAGACAAGGTATGGCAAACCCTCATTTTAATACCAGGTGGTATTGATTCACCAAGATATAACTTTCTAAGGGGAAAGGTTTATCCGTTTATCCAATCTTTAGAACACGGGAATCTAATTACTTGGTATTGTATCTTAAGGCATGGCCCGACAAATGCAGGCTATCCAGATAAAGAGAATGGGAGAATATATTATCACCTTCGTATTTGTATTGATAACGATGATAACGTTGATCTGATTAAAGACAATATCCCTAACGATTTTATAATTTTAGATATTGGATTAGAAGGTGAAAAAATATGGCGGGATAATGCTATCGTGAGCGATCCTATCGTAGGGTTCGATCCTACTAGCTTGAAAGAAAATTGCCAAGGGGAGCTTTGGAAGTTAATTGGCGAGAATTCTGAAATGGTATTGAAATTGCTAATGCTTCATCCAGATGGAATTGATATTCCACTTCAACATTTTGGGCAATTTTCTCATTATATTTTTAACTTGATGGGAAATATCGAACGTGAAGTTAATGTTGAATGCCCGTGCTGTCATTCTACATTTCCGATTTGGGTTTGATAACCCTGCGAACGTTTGTTTATTACAAATCCCGGATGGTCAATGATGGGTTCCATTTGGTACGTCGTCATGAGTAGGTCTTGTTGGGGTATCGCAAGGTGATCGATAATCACCCCGCATGCAATTGCGATAATGCGGGGTTTTCAAGTGCGTCGTACAATAGAAATCTATAAAGTTATAATCAGCAAACATAATCATAATAGCACGGATAATAATAGAGGCAATGTTCTCGTGAGTAAGGAAGCTGCAGCCAAGATTCTCGCAAACAAGGAAGCTGCAGCTAAGAAGAAGATTCCGATCATCCAGCAAGCCAAGAAGGACATACTGGATTTCTTTAATGATGAAACCAAGAGCCATTATATCTATCAATTTCGGGATAATCAAAATGCTAACGTAAGCTTTAAATCCGTGTTTTATTTAATGCAGATAAAGGTTCTCTTCGAGGAAAAATACTTTTATTCGATAACGGATAAAGCATTGCGTGAACTTGTAAAAGAGGGGAAAATAATTAACTGGATAGAAACAAGAGAACATCAAGACCCAATAGATGAGAAAAAAACAATAAAAATGAAACATTCATTATTTTGCAGCTTATCCGCGCATTATTTCAAAAGAAGGGTAAAAAGTCTCTTAGATAAAGTTGAATTCTTCTCTACTGACCAGATGAATAAAGCAGTAGGAGAATGGGGTGAGCATGCCGTTGAATTTATGCTCTTAAAATTTAAATTTGATATTGAAGGGAAGCACACGAATGAATTTCAAGGCAAGAAATGGACGAAGACAAAAAACGATCTTGATTTCATAGCATCCAAGGATGGAGTTACTTATGGTATCGAAGTCAAGAATTCTTTTGATGATATACCCGATCCGGAATTTAATATCAAGGTTTTTGGAATATGTCCTTACCTCGGAATCATCCCGGTGTGCATTTTCCGATTTACACGATATGATAACTTGACCAAGATAAAACAAGTAAATGGGCGGGTATTCGTGTTTGTTTCAAAGCTCTTTCCAACGGGGCTCAATCAACAAGTACGTGCATTTTGGAATGAAACTCTTCTACCAATTCAAACAGCAATGGAGCTACCGGAAAAAACTCGAAATCAATTTATCGAATGGCATGAAAGCAACGTTGAAAAGAAATTAACCGAATCAAGCACATCTTGAAAAATCATTTAGCACGAGCCTCTATCTTTGAACAACAAGCAGAAGCTAACGACAAAATAAAATCATTAAAAAGTTACCTCCATATAAAATACTGGTCTAGCTCATTTCAACCAAATTTCATCACGAGTCAATGACCCGGTTCATGATCGTGAAGATTCTTGCTATACCCAGCAAGGCAATCCAAGCCCGTGCTGGGTGGTATCGGGGCAACTATCTGGAGTTATATTCTTGTTCATCGGAAGCAGGTTTCCCCCCGCTTGGATCGACCAACCATAACAACCATAACATTCAAGCATAACAATCATAACACCTAAATACTCGTATTGGTCAATTAACCATAACAAGCATAACAAGTGTAACCATCATGCCCAACGCGAAAGAAACGATCTTTGAATTATTCTACAAGGATAACTATACCGTGCCACGAATTGCCGAGAAATTAATGATGGATGAAAATAAGGTTCGTGTCTATATCAATCGGTTAAAAGATGAGGGACGGATACGTGAAGTTGGCACGGATGGTAAAGCCAAGCTCTACACGTCGGTATCGATCAGCCCGGTTGAGAAACTACCCGTTCCCGAACCTGCATTGCAAGCCGAGAATGAGGCCTTGAAAGCCAAGCTCCGATTCATGAACCAATTTTTCAAGGATAATCTTGATTACTTGTTTGATAACAAAACGATTCAAGATTTCGTGGTAAATCACCAAGAATTCGATGAGGTAGAGAACCTATGCCAAGTCTAAGAGAATTGATGATTCAAAAACAACAAGAAGAAGCTGCCAAGCAAGCCGAAGCTGCCAAGGTCAAGCAAGCCTCGGAAGTCAAGCCCGCGGCCAAGCCAGCACCAAAGCCACGCGCTACCAAACCCCGTGTAGCAATACAGAAAGCATTACCTGGGCTTGAAACATCTTCGCAGGTATCCGATCACGGGATCACGAAAGAAATAACGATTGACACCCTTCGGGGTTTATATTGGATGGCAACATCGGAACATATCGGGGATAAGAAAACCCCGCGTGGCCCGTTGAAACAAAAATTAAATGAACTATTGCTGACAAAAGAAGGAATGCGGCAATTCTTGAATTCATTAGAGCAATTCGTGTTCTCATGATGATAATTAAGATGCCGAAAGAAATCCAATCCGAAATTAATTTCTATTTTCGATAATGATGAACGTGAAACATCTAAACTCCATTTTGTTGAAGAATATTTAGTCTATTCAAATGATCACTGGTTTCTAACTCTTCTTCTGCCAGTTCTTCTCCAGTAATTTCTGCTAACTTGGTTGTATCATATTTGTAAAAACCTTCATATTCCCAAAAGAAATCGTGTATGAAGATTAAGTCAAAGTCTTCATCGATCTTGAAATCTAACTGATCCTTAAATTGGTTAATTTTTTCGCTGAAAACCTCTTTTTTTAGTCTTTTGCAGATGTCATTGATGTATAGATAACCATCGACATTCCGCGAATGAACTTTAGCATCTATTAATCCAAGTTCTTTCATATTTCTAACCATTCTATCTTCAATAATTGTATAATTAATTGGATGTGCTCCAGCTAAGAATTGTGACACGATAAATACTCCTGTCCCGGGCAAATGCAATTTACCATTGAATAATTGGTCGATTTCATCTTGACGGTTTTCATCGAGATTCTTTATAAAGTTCAAAAATTCTGTGACTCTTGGAAAATGCTCCGTAATTTCAGAAAGCAGAAGTTTTCGATTTGCTACTCTGTCATCCATAATAGATTTATTATTTTCATCAAAGAGATTTCTAATTTGGTCAGGCCCGATTTCATCTTGTAAAAATACATTCTTGATTTGTTTGATGGCTAAATAGTGTGAAAGAATGTCCTTTCTTAAGGAATATTTTTCTTTTCCTCGAAAATACTTGCCTTGAGTAATTAAACTTAAAAACGAATCGATCTTGCATTCCAATTTCTCATAAATAATTCTTAATCTTTCCCGTGGTATATCGAGGAGTTTTAACATATCAAAGGGAGTTTCAATAAACGTGTCTTCTTTTACTGAAATATGCTCTTTTTCAGGGATGGGAATGTCTTTAAGTTCGATATGGTCACCCCATGGAAACCTTTGAAAAGGACGATACGTTTCGCCATCAGTTATCACGAAGATTTGTGTGTCCAATAATTTAGCATACGAATCAACTTGAGTCAATATATCGTCAAAATTCTCTTCAATGTTTCTTTTAACTTCAATTACAAGATAGGGATGAGTATGCTGGTGAGAATCTATAAATAATAAGACTAAATCGGCAAATTTTACTGCTGTTCCCATTTTTACTGGAACACGGCCATATTTCGAAATTAATTCATCTGGCCACCCCAAATCCCGAAAGTATTGAATAACCTTGTCGTTGGCAATTATTTTTTCTTCTTGATGTGCCACATTTAGATTTTCTGCCATGAATTATTTTACATAGGTGGACTTTAAAAAGAAAAATTTTCATATGGTTTCCAGGGCTAGCTTCTCTTTGGTTTTTCTCAAGTCCTTGCCTTACCTTTTCTTGAACCATTTATGCAAGCTTCGATCTTGCTAGCTTCATCCAACAGCTTTCTTGCTTTATCAGCCAGCTTCTCTTTTTTCCTTGGATTTGTCATTGCGGATATTTTATACAAGCAAGCCGCAGCTTCATCCATGGATTTCTTGTAGCATCTATACAAGGATCGAAGGTAATCATCCTTGTCGGGATGCAGGGAGAAACCTTTATTGTAGAAGTTTATGAAAGCCGACATTGCCTTGCCTCGTTATTTTATTTTTCAATACACACTCGAAGCAGGGAGATTTAAAACCTATCGGTGTAATAATGATTCAGCAAAAGAACGTGAGAACCATGCAAGGATGCGAGCATTGCGGGAATTTGTTTGAAGGCTTTTTACCACTTGGCTTTAATCCAGATATTGATAAATCGGACGTTGAAGCAATATTGGGGAATGATAAGGGATTATACCTGATCGAGGTAAAGGCATTAGGCCGGGAGATTGTCGGTGATAACACGTTCATTCAATCAATCCTATCTGGTAGAGTTCCTACCTGGATCATTCAAAGTATAAAAACAAGAGATGTAAATCCCTTGATCAAGCATCAAGCAAATCACGATTGCACGGTTATCGATATTGGTAGAGCCAAAGGTAAAAAGAAAACGTTATACAAGCGATTCATGGATTTGTTAACGGGAGCCCACACGAATCGGAATTCCCTCTGGATAATGATCGAACACGGCTGGACCTGGGAATTTTGGTATTTGAAAAATCCACCAGGCAAGGTTCTTGACGATCACGTTCTAATAGATGAATATAAAAAAAGGCATGGGACTCGGAAACCATATTTAAACCGCAAAACTTGAAACTCATTCGCAGGTATCAACAAAATAAATTCAATAAGAACTTGGAGCTAATAACCCTAACATCTGCGTGTTGTTATTTCTCACGATGATAGGCCAATAACCGTCATCATTTTCATTTGGCATGATGATACCGATGGTATAATATTGTATTTCAGTTGAATCGCTATTATTTTTTAAAGCAGAAATCAAAAGTTTTAACAATTCAATATCAATCTTGACATTGCGAAAAATCAAAGTGTTCTTTCCCTTTCTTTTATCTTTAATTTTGTGAATTAATTCTTCTTCAGAGAAATGAAATATCTTGGTTTCACGGGATTGATAAATTTCTCTTAGGTTAAAACAATCCAAACCGTTTTCGGATGATATTACCGCAGCATGTTTTGAAGATTCAAATAAGATTCCTTTTTTTATCATCGGATCATTTGCATTGAACGTCTTTGCATTCTGCATCAAGTTCCAAACTTCTTTTAATGATTCTGTTGAATTTAATTCTTTAAACGATGATAATAATTCTGTTATTGTTTTAGGACGTTCAATTTGATTAAATTCTTTTTTAATATCTAAATTGAATGAATAATTACTTCGGATAACGGTATTTCGCAATTCATTCAAGTTCTGTTCCGAGCCCGTGTCTTTATTTAGGCTTGAATCTGAAAAAATGAATTTTTCTAAAGTGCTCTGGTGAATGTTCTTTCCTTTTTGAATGCTAATTTTGTTTTGAACGTTCATCCTTATCAAAAGTCCATTTTCATCGATCAATAAAATGAATGTCCGTTTCCTTTTTATTTGTGTGGTTAGATTTAAAGGCTTAATAAAATAGTTCAAATGATAAGAAAAATTGTCCACATTTTTTCCCAAAATTATTGACGAAATTCGATCATTCACGATGATTTGGCGTGATTCAAAATATGAAAGTAAGAAGAATGTATCATCATCTCTTTTTCACAATCTCCTTTAATCTTTCATCAATTTCTTGATAAAGCGTGTCTAAATACGCGATTGGAATGTTTAATGCCGTGAACCAAGCTTCATCCAGTTTTCTGAGTTCATTGTTTGGGTTAACGCGGGCATCTGAAATCATGTCGATTATCCTTAATTTCTGCTTTAACGGGGTTTTGCCATTCAATTCTGCTGATGCAAGTATTATATTCTTGCAAATTCTTTTTCGGGATTTGATTTTTACAAGATCAGGAAATCGAAAGAGCGAGATCAAGTCAGTATATTCTATTTTCACGAATTCTGCACATCTTGTCCGACTTTTCTCCATTAAATCCAAAAAAAACAAAGAACTTGTCAAATATGCAAAAAATAAATCGCTATCCTCTTGATTACCAAAAAAGCCATTTCTTAAAATCCTGCGTCCTACAATCGGTGTGGAGAATCTTAATGCTATGGTCTTCACATTCAAGTAATTTATTTTTGTAACGATTCCTCCGCTATACAAATAAGGTGTTCTACCAGAATGGTCACTCCCAAAAAGATCGCTCGCATGCGCTTCTTGACCCCAATTATAATATTCTTGCATTTCTTTTTCTGATTCATGTTTATATACCAAGAATAAATCTTGCGATGCATCATTGGGAATGATAGGGGGATAATCCTGGTAATCTTTCAATGAATTAGCCATTGACAGAAGAAAATATTTTTTCGGTAAATCTAATAGTTGTTTTTTCTTTGGGTCTTTAGATATAATGGTGTTTTCTGAAGTCGCCTGTATGGTAATTGTTTCTTCATTCATCGAAGCAATATTCCAAAACTTATTAGGGAGAAACCAATAATCAACCGGCCTTGAAGCATTATCAGCACGTGCTTGAATTAGTTCAGATAAATCCCGAGTATATTGTTCGCTTTCTGAATCTTCAAGTTCCTTCTTGTCCAAAGGTAAGAACTGAGAATAAAGTAGTACCATAGTCTTGCTTGGATTTATTCTCCAGCCTATGCAAGATAAGGATTGAAATTCAGTTTGTGGAATTACTTGTATTAGAAAGTCATCCGTTTTCTCGAATGGTTTTTCCACGAGTTCCAATTCATTTACAAGTGCATCTATATCTTTTTTATCAAGTTCCCCGAATAATTTCACCAGTCTTACGGGTTCTTGAAAGTTTTTTCCCATCACAACAATTATTTCTTGATCTTGTGAATCTGAAAATGATTCATCAATATCCGATGCTTCGATAACAAATTTCATTCCGAAATTCTCTTTGAACAAGACCTTCCACACGGGGATCATTGATTTACTATTAATTGCACCAAGCGGAAGGATGAACGCGATATTTCCATTCTTGGCTTTGACCAAAGATGGTGCTATGAGTAAAAAAAAAGCGTAGAGATTCATTGCGGCAAAACTTGGTTTCAGTTTATATTTTTCCACCATATCAAGTTTTTTCAACATGTCCTTGGTCGTATTAGACAATCTAGACCCTCTTGTGAAAGGCGGGTTTGCCAAAAGGACATCCACGCGGTAATCCTTGTCAGGTGAAAATATTGGTGAAATGCTCTTTCTTCCATCAGGTGTTTCTTGGCTCGGAGGTAAGAAGCGCGTTAGCCCTAAAATCAATTCAAATGCATCGTGAGGAAATATTGATATTTCATTTGTCCATTTTGATGGGTCTTGAATTGCAAGATTGACCGTGGACATCATTGTAGCAATATCAGATATATCAGAACCTTTGATCTGTTCCAATATTTGCTTGTGTTGATTCAAGCCTAGCTGTTTTTTCCGATTATATGCTTGAACTAAAAGTGTCCCCGATCCACACGCGGGATCATAAACGGTCATGTCCGCGTTCTTTATCGCTAATTTGCATAGCAATTCCGCGGCTTTAGGAAGCGTGTAAAACGCGGCGAATTTTTTCCGGACTTCGAAGGGCATTAATCGCTGGAATATTTGTCCTATCAAATCATTTTCAATTACAAATCGTGCGGAAAGGCCTTCTAAATCATGAATGACTTCTTTTAGAACGGACGCAGCATCATCATCTAATCGAGAAAAAACTTCTCTATTTTTTCCAAGAATCGTCTTGAAATTTAAATTGTTATTAGGAATGTCCGATATAATTTCCTGTATTTGGGTAGGTATTCCATTAGAAGAACTAAGCGGCCTTAATCTTGGGTCTTGATTGATATTTTGGTCAATCCGATAAATCCTAAAGATGACATAAAAAAGAATTTGGGCAATTGCTATGTAGGCCGCACTTCTTTGAAAAAATACATCTCGATCTTCTTTCTCTTCCGAGGAAATCTCACTTTCTTTTGTATCTCTTTCAGATTCATCACTAACCCGGAAAGTATGTTCCCAATCCTCTCCTGGGATACGTTCGGTATATTTTATCAAATCATTAATTGAATTTTCAAGTAATTTAATTATTTCTTCAGAAGTTTTTTGGAAAGTGATATTTGTATTTTTTTGAATAATGTTTGCTATGTAATCCGCAAGGTCGCTCATGGCCTCGCTGCTAAATAATTCCTTGTCTTGGATTTCGATGTCCGGAGAATACCCATAAAAGATAATGTCGTTATAATTTGAAATGAAACCAATTTTGCACTTGAATTCCTTCATATATTTTGTTAATTGGTCTTCATATTGTTCCAGGTTCTTTTCTCCCCTGACTTTTGTTTCTATAACCGCAATTACTGCATCATTCGTTTTCCAAGTCAATGTATTGTTTTCTAAATCTAAATCAATTGCATCTGCCTTGAAGATCATTATATCTTCTTTTAGATTATTCAAGACTAATTCTTGGAATATGCGAAATTGAATCCCGAGCTTTTGTTTCAAACAATCAATGAATTCTGGGCGATCCGTGTACTCGGAAATGTTGACGCTAGGCATGCTGTTCAACCTTGAAAATTTATTACTTATCTTTGAATCTAATCCATATAAACTACAACCTTTTAACAACCGGTTCACGTGGGTTTCCCGCATTCAACGATATTACCCTGCCCGGTCATTGACCTCTACTAAGAATAATGATTTCGACCTTAGCCGTGACCGTTTCTCCGCGTCAACGGCTTTTTGATTACACGCATATTACTAGCGGGTAACCTGTTCGGAATGATTGGTGGGTATGCCAAATCACGATGTTAATGAGCATGATACCGATTAGAAGAGCGTGGTGATAACATGGCAAAAAAAGTAAGCAAGTCAGGTTCAAGAAACAAAGCAAAATTAAACAAAGCCGAAATCGAAGCTAAAAGAAAAGCCCTAGTTAAAGAAATATCAGCAAAATTAGATCACATGGAAAGTATTAAAATCTGAAATAACAACCCTTAACGTCGTGATATATTCGTTTTTTCAAGAACCATCATCTTATCCAGACGCGTCCTCAGCAATCGACAAAAGCACGTGTTTTTCTGTTTTTGTTGGCGTGCCAATGGCGTTTGGAATCAGGATTCGGGTTGATTGCAGGGCAACACGTTCTCGTTAGTGGATAGTCTGGATAAGACAACACGTTTAATGCTGCTCAGTCAATGAAAACCGGCGATCTACGTGCATAGGCGTTATCAAGGTCACGGATGCGACTTACAACAATCCCCTATCTCTTGCTTGCAAGAATTAATTATCAAATATTGACCGATAGCCTCACGTGTCAATGAAGGCTTTTATCCCCAATTCGTATGGCATTAACATGTTAAGTCACGGTGGTTTTGATGTCGCTTTAGTAATGATAGTATCATCCAGCGCGATCAAGCCATTAGAAATGAGCAATTGAAGTATATCAAGATAAACGGTATAAAAAATTTCTCTACCATCGTTTATTCGTTCAATGAACGTTTTTAATTCTACCATGTTAAAAGAATCCTTGTGTTCAAGGGCAATCATGATATTTTCCGCTATTTCAGCATGATCACCATCCACCAAACCATTCGTGGGATTATCGGGTTCAGTAAGAAGGTCTAAAGGTTCGGGTATCAGTCGTGGTAATTTGTCATTGGCGAGCATGGTTGCCTTCACCAGCTTAATCGGTATTCGTATAGCCCTGCATGATGCTTTGTTATTAGGTGGAGTGTTCACGATCTGGATGTCCTTATTTTTCTTGCTTAATGATTTATAGATATATCTGATCGTGTAACGAGTACCAAGATGCACATTCAGATCGCGCAAATTATCTTGTGAATAAAGATATGATCGTAGTTGTTTGTTGATAGCAACCGAGGCTTTAACCCATTCTGCACGATAGGATATTGGTTTCAAGCCTTCCAAGATTTGTTCAAAGATAGTGGCTTGAAGCAGGGATATAGTTAGGTCTTCAATTCCTTTTTGTGCGTCATTCACCCGTGCCAACTCCCCCGCCAGCTTGATTTGTAACACGGATTTCTTACATTGTTTGGATTTAACCAAATGCTGTAAATATTTCAGTAAGACGTTTTCACTAATGCCAAGATAAGGAATACCATTTTCAATAAAGGTTTTGAACGAAATCTTGATCCCCTTGCAGATAATTCATTTTAACTATAAAGCCAAGTGAATGTAGCAATTTATTCTTCCAGTTCGTCCTTGTTTTTTGCATGATTACCCCCTAATTTTTTCGCCAACGGAATTTCGTATTTCTTGCTTGGTTTCACGCCTAATTTTAAATCTCCGATTAATTTATCCAGATCAACGGCAATCAAATCTACATCAATGATAAACGTGTGTCGGTTAAATCTACGAGCAATGTTATGGGAAACCAACACGAGCATAGATTTCGTGAAAAGTGCCTTTATTTTTGTGCCACCAATATCGTTATATTCGTCCACCTTCCGCATTTCCTCGTAGAATTGCGTGTTCCTCAAGAACTTGCCATGCTTGATGGGCCTGAGGAATGCGATCAGCTCGTGGATCAATTCTCCATTCGTTTCATTCTTTCCCGATTGATGCACGATGACGTTTACACCTATCCCGTTCAATGTCCAATATCTCACGAAGCTCTTTCACCCGTTTTCGCAAAGTCATCTCCGTGATGTGAAATGCCACGGCAGCTTGTTGCTGCGTTAATCCTTGCGTGGCAAAATACAGCGCGGCTGCTGCAAACCCGGCGGGAGAACGGCCTGGAACTTTTAACCCGTATTTACAAGCCTGTTCGTGGATTTGGATAGCTTCCAGTTGATCTTTGACAGAAAGCCTTAATCTTTCACCCGTGTTTAAAATATAATTTTTAACTAAATCAGAGGGTGATCCGCAGGTGAGATACAAAGTGGGTAACACATGTTGTTTTAGCAAGGAGATGCAATGCACCAAGAAATGATGACTAATACTTCCAAGGCCAGCGTTTTTGGAAGCTTCAAGCATCTCGTTAATACTCCGAGGGCATTCGTTCACCCGGTATGAAAGAAACATGGCAGCACAACAGAATGCCGATGTTGGGCAACCACGAAGAAAAGAATGCGTTTCACGACGCTCCAAGAATGCTTTTTCGATTTTGAATGCAATATCAAACACGTACCGGTTCACGCCCATCACGCATTCAAGATTTTTCAATATCGCCCATGCGGGTTTCAATACCCGGTTGGTGTTTGAGAACCACGAGTCATTGATGCGTTTCAAGCGGCGATAATGAGTATTCATGCCGTTAAACGTCGTTCGGTAGCCCAGGTAACTATTAACAATCTCGTGATGTACCCGCTCTTTCTTTTCTTCGTTATTAAACGCCCGGCGGTCCTGTTCACAAATCTCTGGCCCGAAAACCTCGCCGCATGAGGAACAAACCATGATTCCGTGTTCATCGATAAATACGGATGGATTGGGGCAACACGCAATGTAATCATCAATTCGACTTTCTCTATATTGCAGCTCGGGTATTATCGAACTGGCAGATTGCGGCAATTTATCACCTGACAAACGGCATTGACTTCGCCCGGTGTTTCCGAAATAGCCCCGAAACATCAAAAAACCGAGCCAATCTACTTTTTCCATTCTTCCTTCGTTTTCCATTGCCTGGATCATACGGCAAACAAGAAATCACGTCTTCACGTGGATCATTGAACATGTGTCATCAACCGTTTCTCGGAAATATGCTTATCAGCAATATGTAATTCCATAATGATATTTTCATTGCCAATGAACGAACATGTGGCATGAGCAAACGAATTCGGCATGATTTGAAGCATTTGAATGAAACGAGTGGCGAATTCAATGTTTTTATAAGAGAACTCATCAAAGAATGATGAAAAGAAATCTTTAAACGTGGTATTTCCATCCAAATCACTTGTAGTTATCTCCACGTCGGTATATGTAACGGGAATACACTTGAAAAACCGCCTGGCCAACACTTGCTTCAATGCACGAATTTTATCCGTATAATCTCACCATAAATGGTATTGTTTTCACGCAGCTTGATCACGCCCTGCATGACTCGTGAGCAGCATGTCCGTGGAACGCAGGTAACACGACCATTGTGATCGACACATGATCATTCATCTTTTTCATGATTCTTTCCCCGCTTCTTGTGGCCTCCCTCATTTTCAATAATAAAGACCTTGATGAGGTCTTCCACGACCTGGGATTTAACTTCGTGATTGCGGCGGCAAGTTGCATTAAATTGCATGGCTATATCTTGATCGATGCTGAATGTCCTCGTGACTTTCAAAGCTTCATCAACTTTTCATAATTATAATTAACTTTAACTAACTACCGTGATATTGGCACACCCAGATTAATAAATATGCTGGTCAATGAAACTCGGGATAATATAATCCACGTGTCTTTCAGCAAGATCATGAATACTCACGATGGAAACAAAAAGAACCGGCCTTTTTCTTGGAGAATGACGTGACCCCGAAGAACTGGGGTTTGACCTTGTTATTCAGCTTCTTACGTGAATAACGTCGGTAAGAATTACAGCCTAATGATCGCCCAGCATAATCTATTCACGAAACGGGCAAACACGAGAAATTTAACACCTTGATCATAAGCTTGATCAGTAATATGTTCATGAGCTTGATGAAACCAGCAAGAATCGCCATGATTGAACACAAAGTATATAGGTATGAAGAGCCCCCGTTATCTTGCATTAATAGATCGACACGATCATGAATGACGCCAAGATTATCCAAGCTTGATAACTTGATCTGCAAACCCGTCGAAGATCAAGGTGATCATGGGTGATCGTGTCAGGCCGCAAGGTTATCGATGGTTGTAAAATTGTTCCACGTTACCAATATTGGTTAAATCAACTAACGATTACCTGATGAGAAACGAGATACAAAGGGAAAAACCCGACGTGGGCCGAATTAATGGCCCACGGGGGAAAATAGACAAAAATTGATGAAATCATGATGGCTATACAAGAATCTACGGATGATCGACCTATCCCCCGTCTATTAAAGATGCCGGAAGATGGGCTTGGGATAGGTAGATACGACGAACGACAAACACGCGCCCATCCCGCCTGCTTCGTCAAGCAAACATGCGAAATCTGCGGGGATGTGTATTATACCAAGCTCAAATCCCGCATTTTTCACACTTGTTCCCATGAATGTTCCTTGATCTACCTGGACCGCAAGTATCAAAAAGCCGGAGGTAAGGCATGAATGAACGCGCTTTATATCAACAGCCTTGCAACGGATCAAGAGAATTGGTTCCTGTTCGGATATAGGAGATGCCGGGCGTGTGACATCAAGGTGCGGAAAACGGAACGGGATTTTCACGTTCACACGCGGCAACACGTGGCCGCCGTGCTGAAACGTATCAAGGAAACAAAGACTTGTTCAGGTTGCATAGTGCAATTGCACCCGACAAGCCAGCATTTCAATGTTTGCGCTGGATGCAATTGGCCCGAGCGCGCACAAGAATGCCCCGAGTGTGGCGAACGGCTAATAACCAGAGGGCCGAGAAAGCTGCGGATTCTGCACGTTTTAACGCGTTCCGCAGGGATAATTCATTTCTAATTTTCTTTTTTTGATCTTGTCAATGGGTTGTATCTATACATTTAATACGGGGTTTATACAACGCGGGGGCATTATGCTGCAAATTAACAAAACAGAACTATGTTGTCCATGAGTGGGGTAAAACCGATCCATCGTGAATAAATTTCGATCAACATTTCGATCAGCATGTTGGGTAAATGATCGACCATAGATCGCTATCAAGATCATCGAGGGCTAACCCCACGATCCAAATTCTCGCAATTGCCGGTCAAGCACGGCCACGTATTTATTTTTTGAATGATATATTTCGTGATAATTTTTGAATCGGTTTTTGCCGAATTCAATTCTAACTCCCGGATGGAATGATCGGTTTAGATTTTGAAACTCATTTTCCTAAACTTTGGCGTGCTGGATGATAATATCATGAACCATAATTGATTTTCCACGAATATTATTTGATTAAGTCAATTCGGCAGAAATGCCAAGTAGTTAAATAGGATTTGATACTATTATTGGATCAAATATTATTTGATGGTAAAATAACATGATGCGATTATCTGTAATGGTTGAAAATGAATGTGGCGAAAAATTGCGAACATTGGCTTTCCAAAAACGAATTACCAAATCAAAAATCGTGCGGAAAGCCCTGGACCTGTATTTCAAAACCACGGATAAAAAATACATTCAGAATGAGCAACCAGAGGCTGTTTCAAATGAATCCAGTTGAAAATAAAAATAAACTTGAAACACGGGTGCAAGCCGTGGCTCAAGATAACACGTCTATGACGATCTATTTAGATCATCACATAATCTATATATCTCGAGTTTTTAAACATATCGTGCTATCTGCCTCGGTCCACGCCCCCCATTTCGGTCTTGAGGCAGCTCTACCAGGAACGAGCTGCCACGCGATGGCGTGGCGACACGACATTACTGGTTCTCCCAGGTACTCGGGAGAAGCAATAATGTCGTGAAAATAATGCAAACAAACTCTAATTGTAGAAAATTACTGGTGGCGGCCATCATCTTCACGTTGATGGTTTCCGCGTGCCAGCTCCAGCACATTCCCGGTTTCGGCGTGATTGTTCAAACATCAGAGCCCGGTAGCACGGGATTAAATAGTAATGCCAAGCCCCGCTTGAACAAGATAAATTATGCCATTGACCCAAGAAAAAAAAACAAGGATGAAAGTGGTGATTGTCTTGGCAAATGGAAGCAATGGCAAAAGAAAAACAATCCTAAATTTGATGATACCAAGCCATATTATTTAATGTTCAAGGATGGATATGCGGGTATAGATTTTGACATAGCCACGAAAGAGAAAATTGAAAAGGATGACGCGAAGACCGCAAAGGACATTGAAGATGGCAAGACACCAAAATCGAAATACACGTGGCTCGGGCAAGACCTTCATGATAGGATTCTTGCTGGAGAATCAATGCCCGATGTTTGGGAATTGGTAGAGCCATTCTTGAAAACCTTTGGTTTCCCAACTTCCGATGATAAGGTATATATCATCCAGTCAGGCACGGGTGGCTTGCATTATTATGTCTTGGTGAAGTATCCAAAGAATTTTATCATGAAACCAGGTTCTTTCGTGGTCACATTCCAAAATATTTCGGTTGATTTTAAATGTGGCTTGAATACCACGATAGACACGCAAGCCGGGAAAAAAGGGCAGCTCGTGCAAGGTGGCATCGAGCAAGGTGGCTCGCTGTTTTATGGTCTTGGAACGAAATGGAAAGACACGAATGAATACGTCGTGTTCAAGGGAAGTGAAGACACGATACCCATCATTGACGGGTGGCGGGTTGCTTGGTTGCTTGGTAAATTCAATCACCAGATCGCCCAAATCAAGCTCGTGGATTTCATACGTGGCAAGATTGATGTTCATGGTAACTCAGATGCTCACAAGCACGAGCTGGTTATCTGGAAGGAAACCATGTATGCCTTGAAACAACTTGGTTATACGCAAAATGAAGTGGCCAAGGTATTGGCCAAGATACCGGGCTACGACCAAAAGAAAACCCAATCTCAAATCAACGCGTGGTGGGATAAGGAATTCACCGATGCTAAACGCGCGTGGGCTTGGATACCTGCGGATGGTGAAGAACCCACGGAAACGAAATCGGGTAAAATTGAAGAATTAAACAAACCATCTGGTACCGCGGTTGAGCAATTGATTGCCGCAGGGTTTGCGTGGCTCGGGGTTCGTGGGGGAAAATCTGGTTGGTGGATACAAGCAATTTCTAACACGACTATCTATATTAAGGTCATGTTTGCCGAAATCACGAGCATTGCTCGTGGAATTGCCATGAAAATCCCTATAATGACCCCCTCGGGAAAAATGGTATTACCTAAACATATTTCCGAGCATAAGATTAATGAGATGTTAAATGAATTGAGAGATGCGAACTTTTATTCCCTTGAAGACTTTGAGCCTGACCGTGATTTGATTCACTTGAAAAATGGAATCTATGTCCTATCTGAACGAAAATTCGTGACTTGGGCAAATGTTGGAACAGAACTTTCTGGTCACCAGATGAAAACATTTAACTGGATACCGACAAATTGGAATCCAGATGCCCCCGCTATTCCCAAGCTTGATGCAGCACTCTCATTATATTTTGATGCACAAGATTTGAAGAATTTTTGGATTTGGGTAGGTATATGCTGCACGAAACGTATTGACGTGAAAAAAGCCTTGATTTGTGATGCACCACACGGTTGTGCTAAATCCACGTTAGCACGTATGATCTTTTATGCTATTGGAAAGAAGAACGTGTCAAGTGCTTGCACGTTATACATGCTTTGCGAAGACCCTCATGGCCCAGCCTCATTGATCGATAAAATGATAATGTACGACGATGATATTGGCAAGCATAGTATCAAGAAGCTCGATATGCTCAAAAAACTCATCAGCAGCCCCGAAATTCCCGTTGACCCTAAATTCATTCAACCTCACGATGCATGGAATGTGTGCCACATGTGGTTATTAGCCAATAATTTTCCGTATATCGCAGGGCTTACTGAAGACGAAACCGCAAAATTTCTTCTACTAACGTATCGAACGCAATTTGAAAATAATCCAGATCACCCTGACATCAAGGGCTTTGAAACCCAGTTCTTGAACGATGCGTGTGCCGAGTATATCATCCATCATGCAATCGAATCTTATCACGAATGGGTTAATGCAGGTGAAGTTTTTGAAGGGGCATCGCCAAAAGAAATCCTGGATAGGTGGGAAGCCGAAACGGATATCGTTCGCGGGTTCACCAAGACGAAATGCGAAGTTACCGGTAATAGCGATGATTATATATCGAAGGATAATTTCGTTGAAAAATTAGGCGAATTTTCTCATGAAATCAACTGGAAGCTCTATTTTCCAGATAAAGCGTGGATTACTAAAAACGCGGGAAAATACGGATTTTGGGATGGCCGCCATCAAGTTGATGGAAAACGCGATGAGGTTTACCTTGGTATTAAATTTAAAAATACCATTACCCAGAACAAGCGTGCCGCTGATATTGCTGCTATCAATGCAGAGCTTGAACGAAAGAAGAAAAACAAAAAAAAGAACACCACGAAAAAAACTAATAAGAGTTTTGGTGATGGCCAGGCTCTTGACGATGACATAAATGAAGAGTATGAGAAACGCCATCCACACGAAGAAGAAAACTTTGATCCCTTGGAGTAATTCTATCAATACTTTTTGATATTCTTGTTTTTTATTTTATAATCATGGTGGTCCACCAAAACTTCAAAGTACCCCTGGTCAAGTTGATTTTTAGGAACGTTACCCTAGGCCAGGTATCGGAGTGGTCCGGTTGCAAAAAAAGAGCGGACCACCTTACTACAAATTAATGAAGCCATGTCACGCCTTGATCACGCGTGTTCTTTAAATAAATTATCACGATTTAAAAATTAAAAATATAATGATGGTCCGGTTGGTCCACTTTTTTTCCATTTAGCTCGCGGAATAATGAAAAAATTATTTTATTACAAATAAAATAATGAAGGAAAGCGCGGGGGAGATGGGAAAAAAATCGGACCAAGTGGACCACTGAAAAAAATTATTCGTTTTACAAGATGGTAAAGACTTGACGATGAGTTTTAAGGTGGTCCACTTTATTTTTTATTTTTGAAAATTTGACGTTAGCTTGGGGTACCGTGAGCAAGAGTGAACTTGACTTGGGGTACTTTGAGCAGATTTCAAGAGGGCAAGCATTCCGAAAATCTTTTTGTAGTATGTGGAAATTTGAAAGTGTTTTCGAGAATAGAGAACGATACCACTTGAAAATCTTGCCCGGCACGGGCTTTATTTCGGATGACAAGGTTCTTGCAATTTCCTGGATGTGGTATCATGGAATGGATTCAGATTGCGTGTTCTTGAAATCAAATTCGTGTAGCATACAAGAGAAAAAACCATTAATGTGTAGTTTGTACCCGTATCCAGACAGTCTTAGGATAAGTTCACCAAGATCGTGGCGATGTGTTAGAGAAAAGAAAAATCACGTTCAAACGAATAGAATGAATTGGTATCACGACCCCTTGAAATCAAGAATGCCACTTGCGATGAGGTATGCGGCCTTGATAGCGCGGAAATTCCTTCAAGAGAAAAGTGTTTTTGACATTTTCGAGGGTTGTGGGGATTATAGATATGAGTTCTTTGACAAGATTTCAGAAATAAAGAAGGATGTCATTTATGCCAAACCTTTCTATGGTGAAATGACCAAGATAGGTGTTATTCCAGAGAAATTCCTTGCCGTGATGAAAATGGACACTACACTTGAAGCTAAGTATAAAGAATTGAATGACTTTCCTTATACTTCGATAAATAACAAGATTCACGATGATCACAAGACGGATGTTGATATTATTTTTGATAGGTGGGATGAATCGCCTTCTACTCGGATGGAACTACAAAATATCAACCAACCTTGATCACTATACAAGCATGGTTAACCGTTTAAGGCTTGTTAATAGTTCACGTGATTTTTCGCAGGGTAATGGGGCAATATGCCCTTCTTCTTTCTGATAATGAGATGAAGGGAATCATCACGCCTTCACGTCGGCAACCGTGGAGTCGGGCCGGTAACGAGGCGTTATTTGGTATCGTTACCCGGTTTCTCAGCGATAAAGGAAAATTGATCATTCATACCATCAAGATTATTTTCTAAGAAGTCAAATTAAAATCAAATTATACTCCGGCTGAAAAGAGGTAAAAAAAATGGCATTCATTAATAATATCGAATATGATGACGAAGAGGAGTTACAAGAAGCCTTTTTCTCTGAATATCAAAATTTACTTGCTGATATTAGCAACACGAATATTCTCCTTAAGGGAACTTTACTTAAAACAGAATTTGAAAAAAAAGGTAGAGTTCCTGATGGAATAATCATTGATTTTGCATCAGATAAATGGTATGTAATAGAAGTGGAATTGATTAAACATGGTGTTTGGGAACACATTGCACCACAATTAGTCAATATTTTAGTTGCATTGCAGAGTCCAACTACTAAACAGAAACTTCAAGATAAAATAATTGATTATCTCCGAAGAGATAAAGAAAAATTAAGCCAAATCAAGCAAGATCGTGAACTTGAAGAATTAGACATCCCATCTCTAATAGACGGCATACTTGAATCGCCACCGGTTATATATATTCCTATTGATTCAAATAAAAATGAGGATTTAATCGATCTCTGTAAATGTTTCAATTATAAAACCAAAATTCTTCAAATCGAAAAAATGAAAAATGCAAATGGCGAAATATATTATAAAGCTGATAGACAAATTATGAGTATCACACCCATATATTCTGAATCTGAAATTGATGAAAAACCAAACCAAAGTCGAAAATCAAGATATTCATCATTTTCTTTTAACGGTACAAATTTTGAATTCAAATCATATAGAGATATGATTTGCACGATTGCAAGGATTATTGCTAGCGAACATCCAGATGAATTTCCAGAAATAGCTAATAAATGGCCTGCTGTATTCTCAACAAAAAGCGAATATAAATATGGGGATCGCGAATTAACAGGATATTTGATTGATGGAACACAAATTTATGGAAAATTTGCCCTAAATGCAAAAATGCTTACGCAATACGCGTTTAAATTAATAAAAATGTTCGGTTATTCCGAAGACTCGCTTATACTGAATCCATCTGAAGAGTCGAATGAGTAACGAATAAGTTGATAACGCGTCACCATTTCCCGTGATTTTCTCACGGTTTCGCAAGTCTTGATCGAGGTGCGCGGATACTGGGAAATGATATAATTGGTAAATACCATGATACCGTGAAAGGTGAAGCTTCAAGATGGTAAAGTTTGAATGCAAGCAATGCGGTTACTTTTGAAAGATGGGATGAAACACCTTCTACTCGTATAGAGTTACAAAATATCAACGAATCTTGATCATCATTTAAACATAGTTAACCGTTTTATTCTCGTTAGTATCTCAAGTGATTTTTCGCAGGGCAATGACGGCTTCTCGCCCTGCATCTTCTTGATTACTTCAGTTTGGCTTTATATGGGAAACAGCCATAGACAGATCGAATGAATAACCAATATTGTTTATGATGACTCGTGAAGAAACGCGAGCCATCACGCGGCAACGCGGCGACGCGGGGCTACTGGCTCATTCCCAGGTACACGGGGATGCCCCTAATTTGACTATGATCAACGTGGGGGAAACGTTGGTCAAATTAAACTAACATCGTGATGAAGGAATGGAGATTGATGAGCAAATCAAGCAATTATTGGTTAAATACGACGAATTACTCGAGAAATTAAAATCAATTGATGAGAAGCTGGATAACCTGACAAGGAATTCAAAAAAGTAACTTTTTTTTTTCTCTTTCCTTGCATTCGTTATATAATAAAAACTTGACCCATATCTCCTTCTTGATTCTCAGCGTATATACGAACGTCAATACGATCTTAACCATTCCTCGTCGTAATGGACGTGCTTGATCTGCTTCCGGGTGACCGTGTGCACGATGTGCACGGTTCCGTCCCGCGATTGAATCTGATACGGGTAGGAATATTCCGCAAGGGATGGGTCCGTTTCCAGCACTTTCTGGTAAGGCCAGGTCTTTCCGTCATCTTCTGACAAGGCGAGGTTCAACGGGCAGCGGCCCGTCTCGCTCTCATTCCAGCAGAGCACGAGGTTCCCGCTTTCCAATCGTAACAAGGAAATGCCAGCATTCGGGTTCTTGAATTGCGTGGGCTCGGGTTTCGTCCAGTGATGCCCGCCGTCAGTTGATCGCGATTGATAGATGCGCTTGAGCGTGTCGGTTCGCAAATACATCAGTAGTGAGTCATCGCTGAGCTGGACGATGTTTGGCTGCAAGCAATGTGGTCCTACCTTGCCATATTTTTTCCATGTCTTGCCACCATCGGAAGATAACTTGCAGAACGACCAGTATCCCGCCACCTCCGAGTAGACCGGCACGAGATAATCACCATTTTTCAAGATAGATGGATTAGCCCGGATCAACCAGCCATAAATGTGTCGGAACCAATGGGGCTCGGACCACGTTTCGCCATTGTCAGTGGAAATCTTGTAACGGATCCAGACCAGCGTCCACCCTTTCGTGCACGTGTTGAAAAATGCCCAGATCTTGCCTTCCTTGTCCACGAGATAGCAACTATTACCTTCGGACCGGCCGGGCGTCTTGTGAAAGACGCGGACCTCGCTCCATTCGTCGCTACCCGGGTATTTTTTCCGGTACACGACAGCGACATCGTTATTTTTTTCCCACGTGCCCGAAAACCACGATGCTATGAGACTTCCATCTGGTGTTTCAACGATACCCGCGGCGTGGCTCGATAGAAGCTTGTTTTTCAGAATTTCGACCGCATTTTCCTTGAACGGTGCTTCAATCGACTCCATGATGATTTCTGATTCAAACAGCATGTGTTTCCAGCCGTTTCCGTAATTAAAAAAGCATTATCCCGAAAAGAAAATATGAATAATCGATAACAAGACTGGTTATCCAGCCACGAACTTGTAAAGCAATGCTATGGTTTGCTGCATGTCATTCAAGCGGACGGTTTCAAACGGCGTGTGCGTGTACCGGCAAGGTACGGCGATCATCGCAGTCGGGATGCTATTTTGGAAGAAATGAACGCCGTCCGTGCTATAATTCTTGAACACGCCTTTTTGATAGGGAATCTTGTGCTTGATGGCAACATGCTCAATCTTTTCGGTGATTGCAGGCGAATAAACGATCGAGAAATCCTTGTACAACAATGTGGGGCCCGCGCCGAGTTTCGTCGGCAAGTAATCATTCTTCGCCGTGGGTATATCGCCCGTGAGCCCAACATCGACGACGATGACGGCATCGAAATCAGCTTTTTTCGCTGCCGCGGCAGCGCCTTTCATCCCGATTTCCTCTTGCACGGTCGATATCAGCGTCAAGTTCGGAGTATCCTCGTTGAAATTGAGCATGCGAGCGAGTAACGTTTGGATGGTTCCGGCGATCCTGTTATCCATGGATGGACCGACGACATTCTGCTGCTGTCGAACGACAGGCGAGGCAAAAACCGCCGGTATCCCGACATCGATGCCCAATTCCTTCACTGCATCGTGCGAGTCCACGCCGAGATCGACGAACATTTCTTCGAACGATACTGCGTCCTTTCGTGCCTCCGCGCTGATCAAGTGCCCGCTTTTCAAGCCGAAAATGCCGTCCACGGTTTCCTTCTCCTTGGTCAAGAAACGCAATGGCACGCCTGGCAAGAAACGAGCGTCGACCGGTGCTGCTGCGGTGTTGGATGCCACTTTCAGGAAACCTTCCGAGAGCACTTGTTGCACGATGAAACCAAGGCTATCTGCATGTCCCACGATTGCCAGGTGTTGCCCGTTTCCTTCAAGGTGACCAAACAAGTTACCGATTCTATCACGACTTGTCTTCAAGCCTTGTTTTTTCCAATCTTTTTCGATGGCTTGCTGGATTGCTTCCTCGTGGCCGACTGGTCCTGGAACTTCCGCGTATTGCTTCAATAACGCATATATTTCGCTATCTTCCATGCCGAACATCTCTTTGCTTACTCGTACTCGATGGTTGCTGGTGGCTTGTTGGATATATCATACACGACGCGGTTGAATCCTCGCACCTCGTTAATGATTCGCGTGCTGATGCGATCGAGCAAGTCCCAGTCGAGCCGGGCGAAATTCGCGGTCATGGCATCCTGGGATTCGACGATGCGGATGGAACACAAGTACTGATATGTCCTGAAATCACCCATCACGCCGACGGTTTTCACCGGGAGGAACACAGCGAAGGATTGCCAGAGTTGCTCGTAAATTCCCGCTTTTTTAATCTCCTCCACCAGGATTGCATCTGCTTCCCGGAGCAGGTCGAGATATTCCTTCTTGACCTCACCAATGCACCGGATCGCGAGACCTGGTCCTGGGAAAGGGTGACGGTTGATGATTTCCTCCGGGATCTCCAAGTTCCTGCCAACTTTTCGGACTTCATCCTTGTACAAATCCTTGATCGGCTCGATGATTGTCAAGTTCATTTTCTCTGGGAGGGTCAGGTTGTGGTGGCTCTTGATTCTCGAGGCGCTCTTGGATGTCGCCGCGGTTTCCACGCGATCAGGATATATCGTGCCCTGGGCGAGGTACTTGAATTTTCCGTACTTCTTTTCCAGGTTCTTAGCATATTCCTCGAAGACCTCGATGAACGTGTATCCGATGATCTTGCGTTTTTCCTCGGGATCGATCACGCCCGCGAGCTTCGACAAGAACTTGTCCTGGGCATTGGCACGGTAGAACTGCTTGTAATGCAAGACATTCTTGAAATAATCCTCGACATCCTTGCCCTCGTTCTTTCGCATGACGCCATTATCGACGAACACGCAATGCAACTTGTTGCCAATGGCTTTTTGCATGAGCACCGAGACGACCGTGGAATCCACGCCCCCGCTCAGCGCTAGCAGCACCCGATCGTCACCAACCTCGTTCTTGATGGCTTTGATCGCCTCCCACGTCCAGTCCTCGATCGACCAGTTTTTCTCGACATTGCAGATGTTGAAAAGGAAATTTTCAAGCATTTGCTGGCCATTCGGCGTGTGGTGGACTTCAGGATGGAATTGCAGCCCCGAAATCATGTCATCGTCAGAAGCAAACGCGGCGATGGGGCAATCGTTCGTGCTCGCGAGGACGTCAAACCCTTCGGGAAGCTCCTTGACCTGATCGCCGTGCGACATCCACACGGTTTCCTCCTCAGCGAGGCCTTCGAGGACGCCTTTCGGATTTTTCACGGCGAGCTGCGTCCGGCCGTATTCTTTCACTTGATTCGGTTCCACCACGCCGCCGACCATTTGACCGAGTAATTGGTGACCATAGCATAAGCCAAGGATCGGGATCTGGGATGCCTTGCACCACTCGAGGATTTCGGGATCGAGGACAGGTGCACCCTCTTCGTAGACAGATGATGGTCCACCGCTCAAGATGAGGCCCTTGACTGGCATTTCCTTGAGCGCATCCAAAGAAACATCAAAAGGGCGTATTTCCGAATACACGCCAGCATCGCGCACGCGGCGGGATATCAAGTGGCAATACTGCCCGCCAAAATCGATCACGATGATGATATTGTCGCTCGCCATGAATACAACCTTCACTTATGAGGAGTACAAACTACATGTTCATTTCTATTTTATTCTTAATGACAATGTCGATTAAAAATGCAGGACACCATTCAATGAAAAAAAATGAAGATGATCGCGCACCAACTTGCAAGAAACTAAATCAAAAAAAGGAAGGAATTATCATTTCATTATTTTTTTCTTTTTTATCGCGTGCTGACCTTTTCCGGGCGGTTCTGGTTGAGGGTTGAAGCCACGAGCCGAAGCATCTGGCATTCCTGGCGGTTCCGGTTGGGGATTGAATTCTGCTGGCTCTCCTGGTGGTTCTGGTTGAGGATTAAACTCGGCATAATTACCTGGCTTTCCTGGTGGCTCCGGTTGCGGGTTGAATTCTTTATCTTGTCCAGGACTGCCGCGAGATTTGCCTCCTGCCTTTTTTCCTTTCAATGCCAGGTTTCTATTCAAGATCGCCACTCCAACGGAACCTGCACCGATGACGCCAACAATTGCAACAGCAGTCCCAACTGCCTGGCCCAAAGAACTACCCCCGTTTTGCACGTTAACGGTGATGGTGACGTTTGCTTTTCGGGCGATGCTATCCATCACGATCGCCGTGATGTTGTGATTTCCATTGGCACACGTGGTCGTGTTCCACATGTACCACGCGTTGATGATGCTCGTGAGAGACGTCGCCGTCGTGTTTTTCATGAACACGCCATCGATCATGAGCTCGACGTTGTTGACACCAACGGAACAACTGCCCTTTGCCGTGATATTGACTTCGCTCATCACGGTTTGTCCATTGTTCGGGTACGTGATGTTGATGGTTGGAGGAATTCCAGCACCCCCCGAACCCCCCAATCTTGTCGTGCAGCCACAGTTGAGGCTGGTAGATCCCAGATTTGCCGGTGTAGTTACAAAAGCACGGGGCAAGATGCACGCCATGGTAATTCCGAGTATAATCAAAAGGAACAAGTTACCGAATTTTTTCTTCATGATTCGCGTTCTCCTCGATTAAATTCCAGGTCTATCGCGGGTTCGATTTCACGGATTCAAGAACTGGAATTTCATTTCAACTAGGTATTCATTAGAGATTTAAACATTGTTGAAATCCACCTCGATATCAAGCTGAGCGAAACATCAAGGCTCTCGAGTTAGGTATCAACCACGCAACAATCATGCTTTTCACGGGTGTACCAAAAATTGCAGTATGATTGATCGTTCAGAAATCCAAGCCATTGCCAATGACTACAAGACCAGCAATGTTCACATCGGGATCTTCGGAAGCCATTCTGCTGAAGAGGCAGGGATGGCCGCGAAGTCCATGGGCTTACCAACCTTCATCGTGTGCCAGGCTGGGAGAGAAAAGCTTTACCTGGACTATAACAAGCACTTATACGACGAATCCCTCGTCGTGAACAAGTTTTCCGATCTCATGCTCGAGGAGAACTTCTCGAAACTCGTGGAAAAGAACGTTATTTTCATCCCGAACCGGTCATTCTCCGTGTATTGCGGGTACGACCCAATCGAGAACGATTTCAAGGTGCCAATCTACGGCAACCGGGGGATATTGCGTGCCGAGGAAAGAACGGCTGATCGAAACCAGTATTACTTGCTCCAGAAGGCCGGGATTCGCATGCCCAAGCAATTCAAGAGTCCTGGCGAGATCGACCGGCTCGCCATCGTGAAGGTCCAGCAGAAAAATAACGAGTTGGAACGGGCATTCTTTTATCCATCGAGCCCAGATGATTACGAAACGCAAGCCCAGCACTTGATCGAGCAAGACATCATCGACGAGCCCGGGTTGCAGAAAGCCGTCATCGAGGAATTTGCTTTAGGTCCACGATTCAACGCCAATTTCCAAGCGTATGCCATGGATGACGCGTTCGGACGTTTTGATTTCGTCGGGCTCGATGATCGCATCCAGACTGACATTGGTGGTATCCTGAACTTGCCCGCGAAAGAGCAACTCAAGATCAACGTGCCCCTCAAGAACGAGGAGATCGGGCACAAGGGCATCACGATCCGCGAGTCTAAGAAGCAGATGCTCTATGATGCCGCAGAGAAATTCCTGGACGTGGTGCAAGATGAATACCCGCCAAGGATGATTGGTTTATTCGCGTTGCAAGGCGCCATTCCCTACAATCCCGAGACCAAGGAGCCCGATTTCGTCGTTTTTGACGTCTCCCCGAGAATCCCGGGCTGTCCATGCGTCGGCCCGACATCGCCGGAAATGCGCCGGCTTTCCCTGAAATATAGCCGGGAAATCAGCGCACCCCTGGACTTGTCGATTATGGAGATTGCCAAGGCCGCTGAAGAACGCCGGCTTGGAGAAATCGTTACTTGAGAAAAAAAATGTTAATTCGTTTCAATATCTTTTTTTAGCATCTCGTACATATTATCAAGGCATTTGTAGGATACAGAACGTCGATTCTTGAGCACGTGCGTTTCGAGGGAATAATATCCGCCATAATCTTGCTTTTTCCAATAATCAAAATAAACAGGATAATTCAACTTGCCCTCGCCGACCACGGTGTAATGGCGCCAGAACAGCGCTCCCGTCCCGTCCTTGACATGATGATGGCCGACCCTGCTAACGATGGCATCGTAACGATCGACGGGACAAATTTCCCCTGCCATGAAATAATTGCCAGGATCAAGCAAAAGCTTGAATGATGCGTCGGGAATAGCTTCGAGGATGCGTATCGTGTCTTTCCACGTGCTCACCCCCGACAAGGCCTCATTTTCGATCACGATTTCGATTCGTTCTTGCTTGGCCATATCCACGAAACGGGATATATCGTCCACGAGCGTGCGCCAATGCTCGTCTGTTCGCGCGCTGCCCAAGTAACCGAACACACGCGTCCTGGTTGCCCCGAATAACTTGGTGATCTCGATCGCGCGCCCGAGTGCTTTGCGAGACATCTCGACATCCGTGGAAAACTTTCCCGAGCCTGCCTTGTGCAATCGGGTCCAAGGCGCATAGCATTTGAACAAAGGCCCTGCAATATTTGAAACGCCAAATCCTTGATCATCCAGGATTTCTTTCAATTTTGCCAGTTCATCATCCGTGAAATCGATGATGTTTTTTCCCCACACCTTACGAAGTTCCACGGCCTTGATCTCGTATTGCTTGAGAGTCGGAAGGATGTTTTCGATATCCTGTCCAATCTCGTCGGTGATCACCGACAATTGCTCCGACGGGTTCATAGCTCATTCACACGCGTGAAAGGTTAAGATACCAAATTATTTGAAAAAATTCAGAAACAAATTTCATCAATGCGTCCGACATCAAACGCGTCCTTGATCTCCCGGGCGATGCGGCGACCCATCGACATGGCCTCGCCCCACATCACGTAGCTATACGGGCTATACGGGACAAAGAAGTTCGTGCCGGCCACGATTCGACCAGAGAACTCGAACGTGTAAATGTTCAGGTCCCGATCGACGACCATTTCCAAACAAAAAGCGCCGTTTAAGCCCGGCGGAACCAAGCGTTTCGTCGCATCGATGAATGCCTCGCCATCTTTCTGTACTTGCACCGCGATCGATTCTCGAAGGACAAGCGGGTAATTACCGACGATAGTGAAGGTTGGATTGAACTCATCGAAAAACATTTCCAGGGATGAATCGACGTCACTCTCGTACCGCCGGTCCACGCAGAAGAGCTCGGTCCGGTTGCGAATCACGCTGTGGAAAAACGACGGGTAAATGTTTGTCCCCCTTACCAGTTCCTGGATGATTTTTGGCTGGTTTTCCTCGTCAGGGATGGCCGCCACGCGCTCGCGCAATTCCTCAGGGGTGCGAGCGATGTAAAATCCCTGGCCACCATGTGCACCAAAATGCTTCACGATCACGGGTCGATCCACGTCCTCGACATTATCGAATTCCATCGGCAGGCGCAGGCCAGCTGCCTTCATGAGATCGCTCTTCTTGCGCCGGTCACTTTCCCAGTCCAGCATTCTCTTGTTGCCGAATATCGGGATGCGAAATTCCTTCTGGAGCCGGTCGAGATCGTAATATGCAACAAACGAACCGTGCGGGATGATGATACAATCGCTTAATTGATCTTGATAATTGTATATATCGCTGTATTCATCGATTTCGATTGTCTCGTTACAGATACCGAATGATTCGTAGAATTTCGCCGTGCCTTTTTTGCAAATGAGCAACGTGGAGAACCCCTCGTCCATCGCGCCACGCAGAATATTCAAGGCAGAATGGCTTCCTATCGTGCAAATCCGTGGTTTTTTCATCAATATCAAGGTCGTGAATCCGTCTATGTTTGTTACAAAACCATAGACAAGATAAGAATCTCACTATGGCACGCCGTGAAAAGATACGCCGCAAGATTGGATTCTTTAGAAATTCCAGGGACGCTGTCTCCTTATCTTGTCGCGATCGACTATAACGTTTCAAGAACCGATATATCTGGACATGGATCATCATGCTGGATGAGAACGCTATAATCGCCGCGATACAAAATTGCCCTTCAAGGGAAGCCGCAACGGACCAGGCGAGGGCATTTCTTGCCGAACATGGCTGGTTCGTTGCCGATCAAGAAGCATTTGATGTGATGGCTATCCATCCCGACGGATATCGCTTGATCATCAAGTTTTGGATCCGGGCAGAACAGGTTCCGAAGTTTTATATGAAGGACTTCGATCACGCAGTACAAGATTTCCTTCACAAGAATGATCTCAAGGACAATGTAATGGTGCTGCTACTTTCAAATACACCGCTCGACACGGAGGCATACACGTATTATAAATCTATTGCGAGATTTACTATGAAGGTAGGTTTCCTGGATGATATCTCAGCACAGTTGATTACGATGCAAGAACAAGTCGAGACGAGAGGAAAAAACGTTCAGAAACAATTGTTGCAATATCTGGCTGTTTAAATTGCTCGCCGAGAAGCCTCCTTCGTTCAGGAAGGAGACGAAATGTGTTGTAATCTTTAATTTTATAGACTAAGTATGCAATGATTAGAAATAGTTTGCCAATCCTCGATCGCCCGCGCTATTAAGGTAAAGAACCACCAACGATGGAACGGTGAAACAAACATCCGTTAATTGATCTAGCGGTTGACTTGATTCTTTCCTGCATGTCAAATGGGGAAAATTCCCAACCAACCATGTTTATAAATGAGCATAAAAATAATGTTTATATGATCATCTAATGAGAGTTTCTTACAGCTTCTTTGGTATTCTAACATCGATTTTTGGTGGAATAATAATACTCGTATGCTCAATCTTGTATTATCTCGCCGAACCATTTGATTTTTTTTCGACATGGATAAGCGATTTAGGTGGAGTTAAAACCAATTCTGGGAAGTCACCAAATGGTTCAAATATTATCTTCTCTGCAGGTTTAATTTTACTTACAATATTTTCCATACCATTTATTTTCTACCTTGCAAAATATCTCCTTTCGAGAAACCAAAAATTGAAATTTCTAATTTATCTTTCAGTAATTTCTTCCATAATAACGTATGTTGGAGTTATTGGAGTTTCAATTGTTGATATAAAGACTAGTCCCTTTGTTCATACCTATTTTGCGACGCTGTTCTTTTTCGGCGGTATGACTATAATGTTATTTTTCAGCCTTTCAATGTTCTTTAATCGAGATATTCCGCGGAGACAAGCACTCTTCTCTCTTTTTTGTTCAATCATTCCAATGATCTTTATATTAACATTCATGCCATATGCTATTCAAGGTGAGAACGTCTTTCTCCTCGTTGTTTCCACTGATCCAAAGCTGGGTATTACCAGGTTTTTGGAATGGATGTATCTTTTTGCCTTCTTTTCTTGGTTTTTTGAAACGGGTATATATACATTTCATTCCTCCTCGAAAAAGAAGACACGATTACTCGGCATGATTAAAACAACCAAAAAATTCGATTTGATAGAGGCAAGCGAGGAATTAGGAATGCCAGTAAAAGAAATCAAGAATGCAATGCTCGAACTTGCTGCTAAGGGAAAAATTAATGGAAAGTTTGTCGACATCAACACGTTTCAAGAAGAAGGAGTTAACATCATAACATAGACCAAATTAAAATTTTATCGGGAATCGTTTAAAAAAGATGGAGTTGAAAAACATGATCTGGGATATTATGGAAATTACTCTTTGGTATTCAGTAACCTTGATTTGTGGTGTTCTTTTCGTCGTTTTTATTCTCCAAAATAAGAAGCGAGAAAAAATTTCGAGACCATTTTTTTTAGGTTTTAGCATATTTTTGTTTGGTTATGGTATTGCACGATTATGTGAAAACATTCGTCGTTATTCCATTGGATCTTATAATGATGTCATAAATGCTTGGACTACAGTGCCACGCACCCAAATCGCCGGAAATGATCTTTTGCTGCGTATTCTTTATTACCTCATTGCTTGGATAGCAATTGCGATTCTTTATTTTAATATAGAGAAGTACATCTTTAAAAAGACAAGATATATCTTGACGATATGCTCGCTCGGGGAAGGTGCACTTGCTATCAGCATTTATATCTATTTTAGCCTTATTTCTTATTGGGCTTTAGTTGTCAATTTCTTTTTTGTGGGTTATTTTATCCCCATTTTGTTCCTCAATTTGACAAGGGAATTTGGAAATAACAGCGCCATTAAGAAAGGTTGTGTTACAATTGCGTTGGGAATGCTTTTTTTTGTGACGGGAGTAATGGTTGATTTGCCAGAGTCTGCATATTTTTTTATCCTGTTGGGGCAGCAATCCCCCGAATTAATGATTCGAATTATATCCCCAATTCTGGTACTTTCGGGATTATTGGTTCTATCTTTAGGATTTAGAAGCTTTTTTCCAAAACTCTCCAAAAATAGAGAAGAACCTGCCATTAAAGTTGAGAATTCTCCCACGTTCAGCGCCAATGTGGAAACTAAGCGAGGCGTGGGAAAATTTCAGACTTCCTCGCAAAAGAAGACTCGATTACTCGGTATGCTCAAAACGACTGAAAAATTCGATCTGATCGAGGCAAGCAAGGATTTAGGGATGCCAGTAAAAGAAATCAAGAATGTAATACTCGAGCTTGCTGCTAAAGGAAAAATTAATGGAAAGTTTGTCGCTGCTAACACGTTTCAAGTAGACAGGATTTGACCAATTATCTCGCGCCATACATGGTTTTATTTTGCATTTCCTCGTGAAAAGACCCGTTCCAAGGTTTTGTCAAAGGCTTTGTTATTACAATTATAACCCGCTTCAGTATCAGCATTCTTTCAAGAATTTTTCCATCAATTCCAAGGTCTCAAGCATGTGGCCCTCGTTCGCGTCCTCAACGTTATCTTTTCTGGAATTCGCGTTCATGTAAACATGAGCAAGCCACGTTGCGCTCGCACCTCCTACTATGAATGGTGCGTGATCCGACGCAGCATACGGGTACCAGGTTTTCATAATCTTGATGCCTTCTCGAGTGACCAGATCGTGAAATACAGTCAAGAACCAATTCTCGGGCGATCGTGTTACTCGAGGAAATCCATACGATTCGCTTGCCATGAATCTGCCTGGCCCGCCGACCTCATCGAGAGAGAAAGCGATGGCATTTCTCCCGGCTCGTCGGTCAAGGGCGAACGGCCCGTGCAGCGCATGGTGCAACGATCCCCAGAGACCCTCCTCTTCCGCATCGAAAAACACGAACCGGATCTTTGAGAACATAGTTTCAGACGCGAATGTAAACCGCTTTGCGAGGAGTAGCAGCACCGCGCATCCGGTAGCATTGTCTACCGCGCCACGTGATTGGTTCGATCGCTTGTTGAAAAATCTTGCCAGGAGCGTGAACAATGCCAACAATGCCAGCATCGATTCGACAATCCTTAGCCAAAGGCTTGAATCCCCCTCGATCAAATACCATGTGCCCTCGAAAACGGCAAGCACTGCAATGACCAGCACGCCGATGGAGTTCATCAAGTAAAGAATGAGGCTGAATTTCGGGGGAAATAACAACGATATCGAATCATAATGGGCGCCTACAATGGCCACGGATTCCTTCATGTCACCGGTACGAGCATTCTCATTATCAACCTCGGCGACGATGTTCACGCCAATTTTTTCATGCCGGCTCTTTTTTTCACTACTTGGGCGGGTTGTACGCCAGCGGGCATTCACCGGGATGGAAAACGACACGAGCAACATCCCAAGCATGATAAAACCGAGGATCACTTGCAGCCATTTCAGGCAATAAAAAGAATACCACGCTATCTCGAAAATCAAGAAATCGCTCGTGATCAAGGAAATGGCGATTGCCACGTTCACGAGCGTGGAGACGGTGGTGTTGTAAATGAATTCTTCGAAATGCACGTCAAGACCATCATTCTTCAATTGATCGGCAATGATGGTCCTGGCTTTTTCATTGTCCGGCGTCCCGGTTCGTCGAGGGAAGGCAAGCATGCTGGTGCATCGAGCCAGCTCCTCCTTGATTTCCTCGCTTGACATGATCACCTGTACAGCTTGAAATCTGTTTTCTTGATAGCCTTGTAGACGAGTTTAAAACCACGTGTAATGAAATCTCGATCCAGCACGAAAAGCATGCCAAAGATGAAGGCATACATGAAAATCGTGGCGTATGGAAACAAGGGCGTGGAGATGATGTTAAAATACAGGATCGAGATGCCGAGCACAAAGAGTCCTGCCACGAGCAACGCGTTCAACCAGAAAAACAGATGCCTTCGGCTGAAAATGTTGCCGATCTTCGCGACGAAAAGCCATGCAAAAGCCCTGATGATATTCGGCGAATGCTCCCAGCGTGCCATGACGGCTTGGACGCGCTTTTTCTCGCTCTCCGTGTCATAATCTCGCGGATAACCGAAGAGCATCGATGCAAGGATGCCGATCAAGATGGCGGCCACAATAACGATGCCGAAAAGATGGTACATGAGATAATCAAGATATTGATGATATTGCGGAAGAACCGTGTCATCAACAATTATGGTATCCTTCAAAGTCGAGATCAAATTCTGGCCATACAATGGGATATTGTCATCCATGTAAATTGCGTACACATGGATGCTTACATCTAAGTGGTTCAGAAACACGAAGGGGGTACTGCCGTTGATCATTACCGCCGTGAACATGTGGGAAGCTCCTGTAACGAGATACGCATGCCCCGTGATGTTTCCTTGATCTTGAAGGAGTCGCAAGAAGCTAACAGTTACGACCGCGATTCCTTTGCAATTATCATAAGCTTGGAGTGAAATATTCGTAGGATTTGCTTTCCACGCCTGGGAGAAAGACCAGTGAGAAAGCACCTCATCAGGAGTGGGAATGTAATCAGTAACGTGGAAAACCACAGTATCAGGAGTCCAATCGATAATCATATTTTTAATGAAATAATCCACAATTGCCAATTTCTGGAACTCCGTATAATAACCTGGCAAGGAGAAATGGGCGAGAGACAGATTAGAATGAGAAACGTACACGGGATATGTCTTGTAATAACTATCCTCCAAAGGTTTGGAAACGTCGGTTATATTATTACCATAATATGTCAAGCTGTTATCAATATCATTGTGATAGTTGTCGAGCCACCACTTGAATGCAGTATTGAGCTCCGTAATTTTGTTGCTCGTCGGTTGAATCAGCGTTGATTTAAACATCTCTCGATACATCTGCGATGGCCACAACGCGGGGTTTTCCACGAGCGATCCAATTGTCAAAAAAGTAGCCGCGAACGCGATAAACGAAGCTCTCGTGAACCGGATACCAAAATTTTTCTTCCGCAACGTCGTTACAAACAAACCTATCGTCGTGATGGTCATAATCATTCCATTACCGACTTGATACCCATTGATGAGCATTAACAGTAATATAAAAATCGGTATACCCACCATCAAACCCATCAAGGTCTGCCGCGACAATTTTTTCCGCGCACGATGCATCGAACTGTGCTCTATCATATTGGTCATTGTTTTCGGGGACTAATCAAATTTAACAAGATAGCTTTTTTTAAAACGAGTCGATGCTTTCCCGGGCCGCAATGGATTCGATCATTTGTTGACGATCCGGAGTGCAATTCCGTTCGACACGGGTCGTGTTACGTGGAAACTAAGCGTGGTAGCAATGAGAAAGCATTGTTCCAAGGTGGTCACGCGGTCATGTTATCCTTAGAGCATCTATTAACACAAAAGTATGTGCATACTGACTAAATAGAACGTATTAAGAAACGGCACACAGCGTTTTTATCATCTCCGATGGATTCGCATACTTGTTAAAAAAGGCGCTCAAGGCATCCGTGAACAAGTCGAACGTCGGATAATACTCATCGTGCGTGACTTCCTTTCTCAGGAAACGCCAAAGTCGTTCAATCACGTTGAGGTCAGGGGAATACGCGGGAAGGTAGATCAACTCGAGTTCGCCTTTTATCTCATCGAGAAATGGCTTCAAAGCCTTGGCGTGATGAACCCGGGCATTATCAAGGATGATCCATATCTTGCCTCTCCCACCGAAAATTTCAAGGACGTGTTGCAAGAATTGTTGGAAATCTTCAGCCTTTAACGTCTTTGCAAAATCAACAAGTACCTGTCCAGATGAAGGTTCCACGACGCCAACGAGCTTCACTCCCTTGCGACCACCTGGTGTCGGAATAAGAGGTTGATGTCCCTTCTTTGCCCACATTCGATAAATGGTGAGCAGCCATTTCACGCAGGCCTCATCTAAATAAAGGAGGACGTCATTGGGTTCGAAGTCGGTCCTTTTTTTTCGTCAATGTCCGCCTTGAATGCTTCTTGTTTCGCAGGATCGGCTTTCGCGGGAACGGGACGTGGGCGCTGCAGGCTATAATCCAGATCGTGCATCATCCGTTGCAAGCGTCGCACCTTGAATTCCACGCCAAACTTTTGCTCGATGTGATATTTGAGCTTTTTTCCATCCCAAAGCGAGAAATCGTATCCAAGCTCACGGGGATTCTTCTGCAAGTCAGCATCAAGCTCCTGCAATTGCTCGGCTGTGAGGCGGCAAGGTCGACCTGGCTTTGGTATTGGTTTGAGACCTTCGATGCCACACTTGTTAAAGGCGTGGATCCAGCGCAACAGCTGGCGTTTGCTGATCCTGACGGTTCTTGCGACCTCGTTCTTGGATTTTCCCTCCATGAGGAGAAATATTGCTTGATATTTGCGTGCCATATCCACGTTCTTTTCTTCATCGTATTTCTTTTCTATTTCTTCTTTGGTGTGCGATTGGCATGTAATGGTGAGCGATTTCATGAAAGATAAGACGGAATTCACGGATAAAAAGGTTATTACACACGGTTGCTAAAAGAAGAAGTGACAACTCTTAGTGCGTTCTATTGCGTCTTCATACGTCGTGACATTATCAAGGGATACAAGAAATGTCTCTGTACCAGGCGACGTTCCGCGATATACCTTGTAGCAAGTGATTGCTGAACCGTTATTGCTTTCTGGTACCCGCCATGATAACAAAATGTGCCCGTTACTTGCCGCCGCCTTGAAATCCTGCGGTGAATCGGGGATCGTTGCCGGCTTTATATGTATCTCGGTCGTTCGAGGACCTTCTCCAGCCCAGTTGACTGCGCTCACCTTGAAATAATATGTTTTTCCATTCACAAGGCCGGTGCTCGTGTAGGTCGTGTTATTGGTAGATGTAACGTAGGATTCACCACCCGGCGAGGTTCCTTGGTATATCGTGTAATTAATGACTGCAGAGCCGCCATCGCTTGCTGGAGCCTGCCAAACTAAGGTGATCTGGCCATTTCCTCCGCTCGCGTGCAAACTTTTTGGAACAGATGGTGGGAAAATCAAGTCCATAGGCAAGCAATATATCTTGGCGTCGTCACTTCCCATATAAACGCGGCCATTAGCGATCGCGGGTGAAGAATCGACCCAATCCCCCGTCGTGTAATTCCACAGTTTTTTACCCGTTGTGGCGTTCAGACAATAGATGTTTTTATCATCGCAACCAGCATATACCCGCCCGCTTGATATAGCGGGTGATGAAAACACGACATCGGGGGCTGCATAGCTCCATACTTTCGCGCCCGTCGTGGCGTTCAAGCAAAAGATCGTGCCATTCCAAATTCCCATGAACACATGCCCACCAGCGATGGCAGGGGATGATTCCACCAAGCCTCCCGTCTTGTAGCTCCACAATTTCGAACCCGTTGAAGCGTTCAAGCAGTAGGTGTAGTTATCATCGCTGCCAAAATACACGCAGCCGTGTGCAATGGTGGGGGAGCATTCTACCGCGCCACCTGTAGGATACGACCATGATTTCGAGCCAGATGCAGCGTCCAAGCAATATATTTTGCCGTCATTGCTGCCAACGTACACATGACCTCCCATGACGGCAGGGGACGAATCTACCCAATCGCCTGTCGTGTACTTCCAATATCTCGAACCCGAGACGGCATCCAAGCAATAGGTGTTGTTATCATCGCTGCCGATGTACACGCGACCGCCAGAGACGGCGGGGGACGAATCCACCCAATCACCAGTCGTGTATTTCCACGTTCTCGTGCCCGTGGTGGCGTTCAAGCAATACACGTTATGGTCATCGCTCCCCACATACACGCGTCCGTCCGCAACAGCGGGAGATGAAAACACGATGTCGCCGGTCGTGTAATTCCACAATTTCGCGCCCGTGGTAGCATTCAAGCAATACGAGTTGTTATCATCGCTTCCAACATACACGCGACTCCCCACGATCGCGGGGGACGATTCGATCTCGCCGCCCGTTGCATGGCTCCAGAACGGTGCTGAACCTCGTACTATCGATGTATTCGTCGTGCCCGTGTGATTCAGTTGCCCGCGAAACATCGGCCACTCGTCGGTCGATGGATCACTGCTGCCTGTCTTGGTCGAAAGATGGGGCATTGATGGCACGAACATGATGATGCCCTGAGCTCGTGATTGGACAAGATTGTGCCGACTCGTCAAGAATACTAATGTCCCCATGGTAATTCCAATGACGCTTATTATCATCATGCACTTTATCGAATAGATTATTGAATGCGAAAAAACGTGATTCATGTCATGACCTCGTGTGATTCAAGCCTTCAATGCTTAAAAAAAAGAAATTAAATGGCGATCATCACCGTGTCTAATGATCATCGTCACCAAGCAAATATATCCAGCACCAGTACCAATTCCAGCCCCAATAACCGTTGGGTGTTCCTCCATTCACGATGGTGCTGATCAAGCCGAGGATAGTGCTGCATTCCTTGGATATCGCGGCATCGCGGGCTATTTCCTTGATTTCAATGATGTCATGCTGCAATTTACAGATAGCAGTGCAATTCACGATGCCGTTCTGCTGGAAATCGGCTAGCAGTGCCGAATATATCGTCGAGATATGGGTCAACAAGCGATCGCATTTTGTTTTCCTGCAACCGGTCAAGTCTTGATTAACCAGCTGCCCAAGCGTAACTATTTCTGAGCCCAGCGATTTTATCGCATCACTCGTGCACGCTACTTGGTACGCCGTGATATGCGTGAGGATACTATTTACGTCACCGACCAACGTCGACCGCAGTCCAGAATCCGTGACTAGCGAATCTTTACACGTGCAGTGATCCCATGGCTTCCCGTGCTGGCTGGTGGTCGAGCCTGCCAACCAGGGCCGGATGGTGTTGAACAAGTCGCCTTTGGCGAAATTCGTGTAGCCTTGATTATATAGCCATGATACCATGTCCACTTCCCAGGAAACCACGCATTTATACCATGGTTTAGCCCACTGGGAAAAGCTAGATGCTTGGACAGCCGCGTTTAATTGGTTGATTTCCCAGGACACGTAATTCTTCATGCTCTGCAGCGTCGAGATCACGGTCAAGGTTAGAGATGCTTGTCTATTGATCGTGGAATCGATCTTTAGCGTGGCGATCATATCGAGGCTGTAGGTCGTGGTTTCAAATGCAGTCCAACTGCTTGGAACAGTTAGCGATAATGTCACCGTTTTATTTTGACCTGGGTTCAGGGTAAAAACACCGACCCATTCTCCATTCGTGCTGTCCCAAGCTATCGTCGTATCGTTAAAAAGACCCCAGCTGTTTTGGATGGATGTTGGATTTGCTTGAAATTCACCTCCAAAATCATCAGGCTTAAATTCTACCTGATAATCGTCGATACTATTTCCTAGATTCTTTACCGAGCAGTAGAATGTCGCGCTTCCGCCTGGATTTATCTTTGAAAGTATAGGACTGACGTTCAATACGACTTCATGATGCACGATATCGAAGTGTACCAGTAACGTGGTATAGACACTCGGATTACTTACATCACTTACCTTTATGGTGAAATCCAAGGCATTCGGGAGATAATCAGCGGGTAAAAGGACCGAAATTGGAACTTGGATCATTTCGTTTGGGTCAACCGACACGGATGGAGTAAAATCGAAATTAATTGTTGCATCCGGGCAATCACATTCTATTAATAAGGTTCTTGCTGAAACCGCTCCATTTTCAATATACAATTGTAACGTTCCAACATTAGAGGTAATGATGTTAGATGATTGAAAAATATGACATTCAAAGCCTGCATCAGCAACATATTTCTCTCGCATTTCAAGTATAAATGCAAGATAATCAAAGCACTTTGGATCTTTGACATTCTCTACTTCAATATAGTTGTTTATTAGCTCTTCCAATTTATTTATTTGTGAAGACCATGAAACCCAATCTTGCGCATTGAAAGATTTAGTTATTTCATCTTTTATTATGTCTAACTCGTTAAGTTGGGGTTGGGACAACGTTGGACTTCCCGGATTAAGGGCATTATTTAATTTAGTAGTATCTTGAGCATACGCTATTGATAGATTATTATACATGTATTCTATATAATTGCTACTAAATAGTCGTGGATTATTTGCGGCCATGTCTATGTAATTTGCATTTGCTGGATTCGCGTTAGCAAACTCTAAGGTAATACTATCTTTGAAATCTTGTGGTGCATTAATTTGGTTCTCTAAAGTCGTGTACTCAGATGGTACTCCATTATCCAGTATTGTTTTAAGATTATCTGAAGTATATGCTAAAGACATTCCAGAAGGTGTTAAATAATTTGCTTCTGTCGTTTTCAAGCCGTAAAATACTCCTGCCTCATCACTTGAAAGTGTCGAAATGCTATCAGCAATATTTTTTGCGCTGCTTGAAATTTCGTTCCCAGTTGCAATAGCACCACTGAGATCACCACTCTGTTTCTGTGAATTATAAAGCGCTTGTTCGGTTGGAATGGACGAAACTTGTTCGTAATAGGTCTTCATATCATTACCAAATTGCACCATGGAACTTGTTTCCGCATCGACTGGTTGAGGAAACACGATACTATTTAAATCAAAGGCTATCGGATCTTCGTACGCAGAGACTAGCGAGGATAATTGGCATACATTAGCTAATATTGCAAGTTCCCAACATACCGCCATTGTAATTCCAAGGGCGATCGCAGCAATAGGATTTGGTGACTTGGTTAACGCTACTTTACAAACATCTGCTACAATCAGGAATATAAAAGACACAATATTAAACACAAAGGATTCCCAGTAGGTTCCATATTGATATTGAGTTGCAGTCATTGTTACGGCAATAGTATTGTCAGGTCCATCGTAAGTACCTATGGTTTGACCGTAATAAGTACCACTATCTTTTGAATCGTGTATTATGTGATTAGAGGAATAACTGTTCTCAAATGAAGTGAAGTCGAAATCATTTATCCCTCCCACAGATGTTAGGCATTTAAAGCTGTCGCAATATAGATAATATTCCTCAGGAATATGAATCTGTGCAGAGCCACCAATAAAGTTTGCTACATAATATGCGCTCGTATAAATCAATTCCGCAATTGATTCTCCAAGACTGGCTTCTGGTGATGACACGATACTAAGAAAAGAGAGAATCATGTCAGGAACATCATTCCACAAAATATCGGTCTTAAAATCGGCGGGATCTTTCATAAAATGATTTACCACAGGCAAAGTTATCGTAAACACTTGACTTTCTGCATTTGGTAGAAGAATTATTGTATAATCTTCACTTTGCTGGGCGAGCTTTTCAGTAAATATTTTACCATCAGGCCAGCGTAAATTTGTCCTAAACTGGATAGGAGCATGACCCGTGTTACTTCCCTTAAATGTAAAAGTCACTGCATTATCTTGTTGCGTATCTGTTTTGTAAGGGAAACTTGGTGCAATTTCACCAATATATTGGATAGCCGCCCAAGGAGCTGTACTTGTAGTTGCAGTAACACTGACTAATTCGATTACTGGTTCAGGAGGAATGTTTAATGTAATAGCTTTACCATTCAATAGATCGACTTGAAAAACTTCTCCATTGAAGGGTGTTGCTGAGACCTGGTATAACAATTCAAATGAAAAATCTACACTTCCTTGGCTTGCAATATTTATGGGGGAATACAAGGAAGGATCGAACGTGAAAATCTCTGCAGTCCCGCCCTTTATGCCACCTGTTATCGGGATAAAGCTAGAACTTGCACCTTGATAAGTAACAGAGTTCCCATTATACGTCACGATCATTTTGTAACTTGTAATTGATAAAGTGCTTGCACTAGGGCTCGTAATGGTGAAATCGAAGCCAAAATCCTCATGCACATATGGATCGACATCCGTTCCACCTTTATAGCTAACGACGTGGATACCTGAGATTGTTGGAGGAGAATCAATTGTAATATCAAGAGGTATAGAATCATCATGGTAGGCTCCTCCAGCCGCTGTATAATCTGCAGAAAGAATATAGCGATATGAACCTTGTGCTAGACCTGAGGTTCCTATAAGGTCGAGGGTAGGTGAAGTGTCAAAATGACAAATTTGCTGATAACTAATACCACTTCCACCACCAAAGGTTTCGCTAACAAGTTGCGTAAAGGCACCAGGGGTCCCTCCGGTTAAAGGAGCACGCTTTAAAGTTAAAGTGCAGCTGGAAATTACAGTGCTGGGAACATTGTTTATAAAATATCCAAGGATACTTGCGTATCTTTGCGTAAATTGATCATAGAAGTATTCATTCGAGGAAGAGGATAGAAACAAGTCTCGAAATTGAACATGAACTATTAATGATGGAGGCGCAGCACTCATTCCAAAAGTATTCGTTCCATCAAACAAGGTTGCAGTAGCATAATAACTATAATCTCCGGTTACTGATTCAGATATTGATGGTGATTGTACACTTGTTGAAGCGCCGTGTGCCAATGTTCCAACAGGGATTGTTTCAATGCACGATGAACTCGTTCCCAAGTCTTTATATATTTTAACTTGACCGCTAACGGCATCAGATAAACCGTTATTCGTAAGCATCATGCTGAAAGAATACTGGTAATCGGGAATAATGTAATAAGATGAACCCATTATTGGGAGGCTAGTGGCAAATGCCGAAAGAGAGGGTTCAACAGTAAATAATTGTGTCGTGAATTGGCCAGAAACCCATGAGGATGTTTTCCGTTCACCAACTCGATCGTTGTCGTTGTTAGTTGCCTGGTATTTGTAATAAATCGTCAGAGCAGAGGATGATTGTAGAAAGTTGCAATAATACTGGCCACATCCATCAGCTGTGCCACTTATTTGGTTTATAGGGGAGGCGTCTATGAAATTTATATTGTCCAGAGAATATTTACAAGCGACGCTATAAATTCCACGTGAATCTGAAACAGAGGGGAGAAGTATACCATCGTCTCTGCCTATGGCATTGAGGAAATTTGGCGCTCCAAGTGTTGGAGGATTTGGATCATCATCTTGTAGAGAAACTAAAGCAGGGACCTGCACCCAATTAGTTGTTTTTGATAGTAGGCCTAGATCTGTGGCCCTATACGACCAACTAATGGTTTCACCTATATGATTTAGCCATTCAGTTCTAGGTATGGAATATGTAAGGGTTTTTGTGCTTGATAAAGTCGTCGAGTCGACATTAGTGTATGGATGTAATGTCGTATGTGTTCCTGAATAATAATAAGAGATATCGAGCTTCCACCCTGAAGCATCAGAACCAGTTACCCCGAGAACAATCGAATTTTGATAATTATCTAGAATTGGCGAGGTGGGGGTTACCGAGGTAGTCGTAATGACGGGTGATTCATCATCATATATCGTAAATCCCGTAAGCCAATCTGAAGTCCAGGCATATTGGGAAGAATCACCCGATGTAATTGTGTATCGCCACATTATAATTTCATTAGGATGCGTGCTCAATTCGCTGACGGGAATATCAGCAGTCGATTCCGTAACTGGAGATGATGAGCTTGGTGCAGTTATCGTTGCTAATGTTGTGGGGGAAGTTGAAGAACCAGATATTGAATAATAATATTGTACAGAACAACTCCAGCCATTACTATCTTGTGCCGAAATAGAGAAATACTGTGATGTTAATGACGAAAGATAGATGGAACTCCCAGAGCTTGCGGGAGAAATGGATGTAAGTTGCGTTAAAGTAGCAAAGGTTAATGAGGAAAATTGAAGCGAGATTCCACCATTTTCCTGTTCTTGTGTTAAATATGTACCGCTCCATGCGATTTTGATTATTAAATTTCCGCTATTGAGGTATGACAAAGGGATATCTGCTTTACACATTACCTCGTATCCTGTACCTACACTTTGATACGAATTTACATTGTATAGTTGTATTTGAGGATCTCCATTTGGACTCAATGCATCTATGATTAACGAATCGAAGCCTTCGAATGCAGGTCCTCCGTATCCAGCTCCTCCATTTAGTGGTTCAGCGATAATGGTAAAACTAAGTTTGTTTATCGTTATATAACTTCCAGAAATAGGTGAAACGTCGATACTATATTCGACCCATCCTGAAACATCATGATAACCTTGTCCTGGTGTATGTATATCGAAGTAAGCACCACTACCTTCCCACGGGGATCCGACACCAATACAAGTCATCGTGCCAGGCGAAGACGATGCACTATTTTGTTGAGTCATACTTTTTTGGTTAGACTGTTTGTTTATAACCAATTCTGCACTTGGAAGAATAACTGATGAAATAATTATGAGAATAAGCAGGAGCACTGCGTAATACTTCATATTCTTCATTTTTGAAAATATTCTGTCCATTTCGTTTACCTCTTATTGTTAACTAAATAATTATATAGTGGTAGCTTCTATGTATTTAAAATTAATTAACGATTCAACTTGAATTATGGGGCAGTGACACAATTATGGGGTAGCGTCAACGCCACAATGCATCCGGCGAAATGAAGCAAGTTATATCCGCTGATCGGAGTGTACTCCGATCCTTGCGCTACTGGCGACATCGCCACAACTTATGGCGGTGGTTTTTTAAGGTATCATTGATTAATTTTAAGTTGACTCGCGGCAAATAAAGTCCCTCCTCCGAATCTGGGACGTGGACAATGGAACACAAACAGGTTAACGAAATGACCTTAATGGCTACCCGTATGTGCGCCGCCAGCAATGACGGGGCAGTGAGCATCGGGGACAACGTGGCCTTGCAACCAACCACAGGATTGCTAAGGAGCCAGCCAGTGAAGCCCATGGGAAGCCACAAGGCAAAGACGTGATAAAGCTAGTTCTGACCGAACTAGTGTTTGCGGTTCGATAAGGGATAACTCTAGATATGGCGTGATCCTGACCTATCCTATGTCGCCCGCTTTTTCAAGATCATGATTTTCCCGGGCAAACGTGGGCCAAGCGAATGCACGGGCATGCACGGTGAACCCGTGAAATACACGGCTCGAGCAATTATTTCCATGGTTCATGGACCGAATCAGTTCGTGCCGAAAGGTAACGGATTTGATAACACCTTTTCTTATCTTAATAAGCACATTAACGACACATGTAATGATTATATTCGATATGGTCTCCATTGTGGTATTTTCCACGAGTTCTTTTGCATTTGTATTAGTATCCTTAAATTATGTTATCAAAAAGTATCGGAAATTTATAAAATTAATACGTACTTGACCGTGTACCGCACCCGTGGCAAAATTACTGGTTCTTTGTTCCAGCATCAGCGCAAAACACGGCAAAGCTTGTGCGAATTGTTTCTGGATAGACAACGAGCGCCCGTGATTATGGTGTTTGATAGCGAGCGTCCTGACGGCGAGTCGATGTGGGATAGGATGGAGGCGCTCTTGTCGTGACTATGAAAATCAGTAGAGATTCGTGCTATACCAATTTCATTTTCGCGTGTCTTGTGATATATCCTGGAATATAATATCTCGATGAATCGGAGTATGATTTAAACCTAAATCAAATTTCTGATAATTAACAAGACCTCGCGCACTTATATGAGCTCGAGGTTTGGTAATTTTCGAAATGCTTTCGATAGCACGCTAAGAAAGGCGCGCGATGATATAGTTTCAATTTTAAATATAATTAAATATGTCTAACTAATCTTGCTAACATATCTGTTCTGAACAAAATTTTATCGGAAACGATTTTGGTCAAGGAAGGAGTTTAATCAAGATATAAAGCCCATCTCATCGCGGTTGTCATGGTTGAAGATACAACGGATAACGATCTTTCCCCCGCAAAGAAATCTGGCGAGAAAGAAGGCAAACCCGCTAAAAGAGCACGAGCCAAAGCGGCTGATGGCACGCCCGTTAAACGAACACGAGCCAAGGCGACTGATGGCACGCCCGTTAAACGAACGCGAGCCAAGGCGGCTGATGGCGAACCCGTTAAACGAACACGCGCAAAATCGGCGGCAGGAGACGGAACACCAACCAAGCCGACCTCTCGGGCCCGAGCAAAACAAGCAGCCGAAGCGCAAGAAAAACTTGAGAACGAGGCTGAAGAGGCTGCAGAAGCGGGAAAAACTGATGTTTCCGTCATAAAACAAGGATCGATCGCGTCTTTCATGCGCAAAAGGACGCAACTCGTTGGCTTTGATACTGGTCATTTTAAACATGTTCAATATGCCGTGGAATTCATCGATAACAGTCTCGATGCGATTGAATCCTTCAACTGGAAGAATACTGACCCGGAAATGGCATATCAGCTTGAAACCGGCCTTGAAAGCGGCCTTGACAAGCTCGTGAACCTTGAAAACGAGTTCATGGACGCCAGCACGCACGAGGTCCATGGCCTTTCTTCTGAATTTCAAAACGTATTTTCTACCATGGGCGAATCGAACGGGGACACGGCCGCCCCGCCAGTGCAAACCTTGCCCATCGAACCGCTCCCTGCTACTACCGTCATGCCGGCAGAGGAACCGAAGCCAGAACAAAAAACGAAGCTCGCCCAGATCACGGACATCGACGCAAGGATCAACTCGGTTGTCGATGCCATGGAAGATCTCATCTCCCCTTATTTCGAGATCGTGATGTCCGAGCCAATCATCATCGTGCGATTAACGGAGGTTGAGGATCCCTCCCTTACGTTCCTGGACAAGAAAACTAATAACCTGTATTGCTTCGAGATATTCGATTCTGGCACCGGTATTGGCCAGTCAGACCTTGAACGCTTTGGCACGTATCTGGCTTCGAGTAAAAGCGAGAAACTAAAACAAACCCGCGGTTCACAAGGGTTTGGCAGTCCTTCCGCGTTTAGCGATGCTCAGAACACGACCGGAAAGCCGATCCAGGTCATATCAAAGCATTACAAGGCCGAAAAAGGTTACATCACAGAATTTTTCACCACCGGCGAGAATAAAAAGAGTTACACCATCGAGACCCAAGCAGTCGATACCGATTTCAAGCACGGGACCTACGTTCGATTATATTATGCCAATATCAAGTACAAGCAAGGTTTCGTCGATGTTTACGTGAAGCAAACGGCGCTCATGAACTCGCACGTGAACATCATTTTTATCGATCCATACAAGGAGGATCATCAATATCTACGACTTGCAAACGAATTTCCTGAAGAGCCGAAGTATGCCAAGCCACATCCAACGTCAATGAACATCGGCGAGTTTCAGGACATGCTCCGAACCACCACCTATGCAACCGTCAAGCAATTCCTCACGCATAGTTTCGTCCGGATTAGCGACAAGAACGCGGCAAACATCATTGCGAACACGGAAAGTGATTTGCAAGACCGGGTGGGATTCCTGGAACTTTCCGGCAAGGAATACATTACCATTCCAGAAAAAGTTGATGATTACATATACTTGCTCAAGGATGAGCAGCGTGTTTTCGGCAAATCAACCAAAGCACGCAAAAAAATGGTCATTTATCTTCTCAACATTGCTAAGACTGATGCCGTCGAGATTTATAAGGAATTATTCAAGAAATACAAGGCAACATTGAAAAACATATCCCGAATGGAGAATGAACTTAAGAAATTAACAACGGAACGGGATTCCGCGGAGAAAAAGAAGGAAAAGGCCGAGATTAGCAAGCGAATCAAGGAGCTCGAGAAATTCAAGAAAGATGAGGACAAGAACAAGGAAACACTGAAAAACGAGTTTCTCGAGTTTACCACCAATTATTCAAGTTCATTCGAGGAAATCACTGATGAAAAAGTGGAAAATGTCATTCTCGAAAAATATAACACTATTAACATCACCGATATCAGTCCCAAGGAAATCCAGGAGCAACAAGTTAATATTCTATTCAGGTATTTCACGGCGGAGAAATATTTGTCTCCTCCGACAGACACGGCAATTCCTGTTGGATCTGACGTCCTTGAATCCGTGCTTATCCAGGAATTTGGCTTGAAGATTTCAAAATTCGATCAATATTTTGCTGATGACGAGGAATCATCCGTTCTCAATGATCACGTCACCCTTCCTGCCATGCAAAAGGAATTCAAGGAGGAAGCCGAGGAAGGCGAGGAAGATGCAAAATATCAAACCTTGTTGAAATTATCCGAGGAAGATTTCATCACTAAGATGGTTTCCATCCCTCTCATCAAGTTTACAGAGTTTGCTGCCACCATCAAGAAAGAACTATTTAAGGAATGCCTAGATTTTGATGCGGAAGCCTATCGCCAGCCAAGCTTGTATGCCGAGGAAATTATTGAGGAAGATCTCGATTTCGTGAGCGCGGTCACGCGACCGCCAACGAGTGGAAAAGGCCTTGCTTTTGTCGTGGAATCAGCAATCGCGTACGGCACTAACGTGAAGACGCCAGCAAAACCTGCAGACGTTGTATACAGGTTCGTGAACCGAACGCCAAAATTACGGGACAACGCGGATTGTGCGATATGGAAGACCGTTAGTATGGTTAACTGGAAGAATTATCTGGTTGACACGTTTGATAATGGCATTCCCAAGGCACCCATTCGCATTTTCATCAATGTTTCCGGACCGTTCGTCCATCTCATGTTCAAATCCCAGTCCAAGCAAGCCTTGGCCGAGGATGAAAACCTCATCAAGGAAATCAAGCTCGCCCTGGAACAAGTCGGGCGCCGGTTGCGCGCGTATCTGGCGAAAAAGCAAAAGCACGCGGATTCCAAGAAGCGTGCATCACGATTTATCCAATTTGCTCCTCATGTTGCAAGGGCAATTTACAACATCCTTAACAAGGTTCCTGAGTACCAGGGAACGTTAGTATCGGTCGATGTCCTAGAGGAAAAAATCGTCATGGGAATCGCTGGTTCAACACCAAAGGCGGTTACTGGTGCACCAGCCTCGAAAATTGAGACGGCGCCCCTTGTCAAGCCAAAACCCGTGCAAGCGCCAACCAAGCCATCTATAACGCCTTCCGCTGAGATTGTTAAGCAACCGAACATCGAGGAGGTCGGAGGGAAGGAGATCAAACCAGCCAAAAAAGCGCGTGCAAAGGGCGTCCAAGGACCGGCCGAACAACCTATAACCGGGAAAAAGGCTCCCGTGCAAAAGACACTCATGCCTGGCGAGGAAGCAGCGAAACCAGCAAAAACTCAAGCCGAAAGAGCATATCCACCTCCAGCGAAGCCCGCGGCTCCTGCCAAGGAAGAGGTTCCCATGCCTAAGGCTAGCGACGAGATCGTGAAGATCACGGAGGAAAACATCCTGAAATACATGCCCGATGGGAAATGGGTCAAGATTTCGTACATCATCAAAGCTTTAAACATCAAGGAAATCACGGATGCACGGTTCCTCGAAGTCAAGCTAAAAACATTAATGAATCAAGGCAAGCTTGAACGCGAAACTCAAGACGGCAAGAGTTACTACAAGAAAAAATGACATCACGATAACATTCAAGCGAATCGATTATGTGCGCGAAAAAAGCTACCGCTACTGTAAAAAGTGCTTCTACAAGCAAGGTATCAGCGAATCCTGCGGCACGAAAGGAAAAAGCAATTAACGTCTTGCGGGATGCATTCGAGAAAAAATTGAAAGAAGCAACGGAAGTCTTGATGCAATTGCCAGAAGGAGCACTGGTCGTCGATGAAATTCCCGCCGATGCCGCTTACACGAAAACGATCGAAATTGCAAAGGCCCTCTACGATGAAATCTTGGACACTGGTCGGCCTGGTTTAGACGTTCCATCACGCAGCTCGAGTAATATCATTTACGATGAAAACAACGACCTGCTGTTGCTCGGGCAGAAGATCAACAAGAAGATCTTCCACAGCTTGTCCTCGGTGGAAGCTATGACGCAATTAGTTCGCGTGCTGGAAATAGTAAATCAATTACTCCAAAAACATATTCATGCAACAAAACGTGAAGTCTTTTATAATGACGTGAATCTCTTTCACGAGCAGACAAATAGTGACAATTCCATCGAGGACCTTTCAACCGTGCTCCATACCATTCGCAACTCGACAAACATCGTTGCGTCTGCGATGGGAAAAGCAGTCGGACGGCTTCGCATCAAGGACCAAACCGACATCATCGATCTGGAGGCAATGGGATCAGGTGGTTGGGCGATCACGCCGTTTCTCGATAACGTGGAAATCATCGAGTCGGATGCCGAGTTCGTGCTTGTCATCGAGAAAGACGCAGCGATGATGCGGTTGAGCGAAGCAAAATGGTGGAAGGAATACCCGTGCATCATCATCTCCGGACGTGGTGCCGCGGACATCGCGACCCGCATGTTTCTCAAGAAGATCAACAAGATCCTGAACATCCCGACGTTTTGTCTCGTGGATTCAGATCCTTACGGGCACTACATTTTTAGCATTTATCTGCGCGGTTCCAAGAAACTTTCCTACGAGTCGCCTTTCCTGGCAACGCCGAATATTCATCTCCTTGGTGTTCTCACCCGGGACCTCGATTCTTACACCGTCCCAAAGGAATGTCGAATTCCCATGAATAAAACCGATCTTAAACGTTGTCAAGAAATGCTCAACGAGGATTTCGTGAAGAAAAACAAGAATTGGGTGACGGATCTGGAATTGATGATGAAGGTCAAGGAAAAAGCAGAAATTCAAAGCTTGAGCGCCCACGGGTTCGAGTACTTGACTGAAGAATATTTACCGAGCAAGATATCGACCGCTGATTGGATTTGAAGAGCAGCCACGAGCACGAAGCATCATGAAAATCTTTCGACTGTCAAACGGGCAAATCGTCCAGATCATCGACAAGGAAAAAATCGAGAAATGGACGCCCGAGATGCCCGTCATCTTCATCAATTACTTGCTTGATAAAAAAATGGACTCGTATGGCACCACGAAGGATCAAGCAGAGATTCGTGCATACTTGAACGATATCCTGGAAACCATCGCCGTTCCAAAGCTCACAACAGCCTTGAAATCCGACAAGAAGGAAATCCGGCTCAACATTGCGAATAACTTGGTTGACATCTCCAAGAAGAAACCTGAGATGGTCAAGGACGTGCTTAATTTCTTGCAAGAAGCGGAGCAAACGGAAACTAATAAAACCGTGAAAACCACGATTTCGCAAGTTTTGAAAAATTACGAAAAAAGCCAGAAAAAAAAGGAATACGAGGCAAAACGAAAGAAAATGAAGGAACTTGACAAGAAACTCGTGGCTGGTGAAATTTCTGGCGAGGATTATGCTAACGAGCGCAGGGATTTCTTGAATCTTGGCGCTGAAACAGATGCCGACGAAGAATAACGGCGCGCACGGCATGAAATGAAAATCTTGTGAAGAATGACCCGGTGAATAGCATGATTTATGGGTTCTCTGTCATCACGACGACCGGCTTTCCGTATTTTAATAAGGACTTCGCAATTGAACCAAAGAACACATCATTGAAATTGCTCTTTTTCGATTATTCCAAAAACATGATACAGACGACGCACGAGTCGGAGTTTGACCTGATCGCTGGGTTGATCTCCGCGTTGTTCCAATTTTCAAGCGCCCAGAACCGCCCCATGAACGAGATCATCTACTCGCGTCCCGAGTTCCTGGTCGAAAATTTACTTGACGGGCAAGAAAAAACAGAGACTGGCACGTTGATGAATGTAAGATGCGAATATTACAGCATCAAGGCGGCAGTTAAGCGAAAGCTGGATTACATTTACGAGAAAATGATAAAACCCTTGGAACCGCTAAGCGATAAGTCCAAGCTAGCGCCCTCCGAAGAAAAAGTAATTCAAGAAATCTTGCTAAATATACCATCCAAGCAATTAATTCGGTCGCATTCCAAGGATCTTGACACTTATCTCAAGAATTTTATCAAGGAAAATAAAAGCTATGGCATTAAGGCAGGGGCTATCGCGAGCAGCGATTTGACCTTGTTGAAGACAACCGGCATCACCGATGAAGAGCTGCAGAAGCTATTGCGCGTGGTTGAATGCCCTGAAGTCGAACCGCTCACGTGGAAATTTCGACAAGCCTGGACCGAAGGCAACCAGCAAGTAACGCTCGTGTTCGTCAATTCCGCGTTTAACGTGGAACTTGACACGTTGCAAGAGCCGTTATACTACATTATTTTATGCGACGCGTATTCGGCCATAGGCGAGCTCCCGCGACGGCTCTTCATGGAGATCAACAACATACTAGAAAAATGAGATCATTGCATCTCTTCGTTCTCGTTCTTGAAGATTTCTGAAATTGCTTCTTCTTTTATCTTGATACCTCTAGTTGCATATTTCTTGAGCACGTCTGGGTGTTCTTGAGTCACCAGCACGATGGTTTTTTTTAGTTCCTTGTTTGCTTCCTTGAATGATTGAAACAGCTCGACCCTGCCATCGCTATCAAGATTTTGCTCTGGCTCATCCGCGAAGATGATGTCCTTGTCAAGCGTCAATGCACGCACCAGGAGCGCCCGTTGCTGCTGTCCTATGCTGCATGTCGTGGGGCCTTTTTCAAGGATTTCCTCGATCATGAACCGCTTCACGTATTCATTCAACTTGCTCTCCAGGATTTTCGGTTCCATTTTTTCGAGGGGAACTTTGCCATCATCTTGGGATTCCTTTGATAGGTAATAAGGTAACAAGATATTTTCACGGATGGTTAGTTCTGGCAATAAAACCTGGTCCTGGGACACGAACCCGAAATTCCTGGCTTGCCATGACACCTTTCCCTTGAACGGTTGCATCACGCCACTCATGACGTTCAACAAGCTCGTCTTTCCGCTGCCGTTCGGACCAGATATCGACAAGAACTCGCCGTCGAAGACTTCGAAATTGATCCCTTTCAATGGCGTGAAAATTCGCTGTCGCCCTGCTAAAAAATGCTTTTGGCCATTAATCTTGTAGGAAATGGTCACGTCCTCTAGTTTAATGAGCCATCTTGGCGACATGGTTATCGACCTGGATCAATTTTATGAGTAACGCGCATAGTATGAATAATAATAGCAACAAGCCAACCCAGCTTTCCAGCGTAGTGAACGAGAAATAAAACAAACGTTGAAAATCGAACGTCCATGCGACGAGCGTGATTTTCAAGATCCCGACGAACACGGGGCCGAGCAAGAAGAACCCTAGTAAAGTTCCAGCACCATAGCCGATGCAGTCTTGAACCAGCTGTTCGATGTAGTAATACTTCTTGATTGAGGCATAATCTAGCTTGCAAACGTGTTTCAAGATGAAAATTCTATCTTCTTCCCTGTAAATTTCCCGCTTGACATTTTGATCGTTGATAGATATGAAGATTGCAAGAAATACGACAATGATGAGAACCATTATGACGAGTAACGTGGAAATCGCCCCGGTGATCGCTTGCTTGTACATGGGATCGAGCAACCCGGGAATCACGTTCACGAGATTCGTGTTCAATATATCATGTACCGTGTATTGTGTAGAGTAAGCTTGGGAATTGTTAAGCACGTCGTATACTACGATCTTGATGAAAATAGTAGAGGAATTACCATGTGATGGCAACACGGCATTCCAATTTCCGACGCCATTCGTGCTGCCGCTTATGTTGACCATGTTGACAGAAACATTGCCGTGAAAGGCGCTACTATTCACAGCATAAATCACGGTTGCATTTTTTACTCCGGTGACATCGTAAAAATTCACGAGAACGGATACCTTGTCATTCGACGATATACTCGTGGAATAGACATTTGTACTCGGCCCGATAAGGATGCTATTCGGGACAGGTGCTGTCGTGTCTGCGTACAAGTATTGAACCGGCACGTGGTAATCATAGCCATTTTGGTCAAAATGCTTTTTTTCTGGGCCAAAAAATAGCGTGAAATTGAAAAGCACGTTACTCGTGGTCTTGGGCACGCTGATCGCCACGTGCAGGATGCCTTGTTGAATTCCGTTGTACAATGAAGAATTTTGCAAGGAAAAACTCACGTTATGATACAAGTTGGAATAGTCAAAAGAGTATGATACAACGCCCGATGCCGTGTAATTGGTGGTGAAATTAATATTGATGTTCAGCTTTCCACCGGGAAGCGCGAAAACGTCATAATAAATCGAACGAATCACGTAAGGTTGTTGTTGAATCTTGAGCAATGTTGAATTGGTTTTGCCAGCCGCGTTGGTTGCAGACATGTTAATATAATTCCAACCGCGAATCAAGGTAATTCCTGGAAATCCTCCAGAGGTTACGTTAACAAACGATAGAAGTGAAACTGACTGATTCGTATTACGAATAGTAATATTGCATACCTCGGAAAAATTCGCCACGATCGTTATCGTCATGTTGGGGAGGGTGATGCTCCTTTTTGGAGACACGATCGTGATGTACGGGCTCGGCGATTTCGAGAATGAGAAATTGATATAACATGAAAGGCTATTTCCATAATAATCAGTGCCCGAGATGGCGAGGCTATAATTGCCGAACGTGTTGTTGAATTTCCATGCGAGGTCAAAAGATTTGTTATACGACGTGATTAGCCACGTGTTGTTGGAAGGACCTGATAATGAGATATTGCATGTTATCCAATCGTTGGTCGAGAAGCTCATTGCACTAAGATGATTGAAAATCGTGCTGCGATTCCCGGGTGTTGACTTGGTGATATTAAGTGGCGTGTTAATGCGCGTCACGAGAAATGATTTTATGGAGAGGCGTTTTTGTTGCACGAAAATGGTGATGTTATTGCTTCCCATCGATAGATCCTGGTCCAGGAGAAAATCATAGAAGCGGGCTCCCGTCCGGATCGGGTAGGTGTAATTTCCTGCATTGATCCATGCCGGGCTCGTGTCGTTCAACCACACCTTGAAGTCGGGTCTATGGTTCCTTGTTGTTGTCAAGTTATCGATCCCAATTTGCACGCGTTGGATGACCTTGAGCATGGCAGGATCTTGAGGATTTATGGGATTAATCTCGCCTATTGTCATTAATCGAATGGAATAAAAATTTCCGTTGTTATTTTCATAACTAAAATAGCCCGCGCTGTTGTTTGCCCAGAAAAAAAACAAGTAGGTTATCGGCTGCGGAAATTGTCCAAAATCGATAGTGAACCGGTAATATTGTCCGGAAAGGTTGGTATCAAATCGCGTTCCATTCAACGGGATGCTACTTTTCATGAAATCCGTTGACACATACAAGTGCACGGTCTCGATTTGATAATAATCAGACACGCCACACGTTATGTTCATCGATCTCGGCATTTCGAGCGTGATATTGATCGACGATGCAGGGCATTTGATGTCGAAAATTCGCGGGCCTTTCGTTCCCGTCGCCCTGTAGGCTGCTGATAAAAAGGACGAACCGACTACGAGCATGGAGATGAAGAGGGCCGTTATTCCCGCGGTCAAGATGATCCCCGCCGTGTATTTCCTGGTTTCGAAAAACAACCTTTTTTTGAAGAGCCAAAACAAGGAGCGAGGCTCTAACGGCGATCCCCGTTTCATGAGCAAGCACTCTAAGCTGCGGCGGTCATCATCTACACCAATGATAAAAAAATAAGACATTAAATAGTCTTAGAAACTTTCACTTTTTTCCAAGCACGTTCTTGGGGGTGCCCGGCTCAACCGAAAAACTTTACCCGCTTCGAGACAAGGTGCGGCAATGGCAATTTCTTGAACGGCATCGTGCCCGTCTTATCCTTGATTTCCTTGACAAGTGCCTCGGGCGTCATGTTCGATTGAGTTTTGGCCTCGCGTTGCCGCACCTGGAATTCCGATGCATCGAGGTCGCGAGCGCCGATAACCACGATATATGGAATCCACTCCATCTCGGCGTTGCGAATCCGCTTGTTTAATGTCTCGGTCGTGTCATCGATATCGATTCGGATGTCCATGGACGTGATGAGCTTGTATAATTCCTCGCATTTCTGGAGCACGGCATCCTCCGCCTTGACCGGGATGATGCGAATTTGCGTTGGAGCCAGCCACAATGGCAACGCGTGCACTTCCTTCTTAAAGGCATCTTCCAATACCAAGTAAATCCACCGTTCGATGCTGCCAATGCTGGAATGGCAGATAGTACAGCCCTTCTTTTCACCATTTTCATCCATGAAGGTAATTCCGTAAGTACTTGCGTCCTTCACGTCGAGCTGAACGGTGCTGAGCTGGCAATTACCATCGACCGAATCGATGCCCTGGAACTCGTGCTTCACTGCCCAGTAATGCTTCATCATCGACAGGGTCTCGATAAACGCGGGGCGATTCGAATACTTTAACATTTCCAAAATAATGTCCTTGTATTTATCATAAAATTCCTTCACGATTCGGAAGACGATGGCGTATTTAATGCCCGTGCCCTTGGCTAGGTCGTCATAATTATTGTAGAGAGCTTGATATTCTTTCCAACCTGCTTCCAGGTCTGTCGTAAAGCAATGTATATCTGGCATATGGAATGCCCGCAATCGACGCAAGCCCGTGAGCTCCCCGCGCTGCTCGTAACGGAAGCTCTTTGAAAACTCGTAAATTCGCAAGGGAAGCTGCTTGTAACTCATGGTGCAGTTCTTGACCACCTTAAACAAGCCAAAATCGCCTGCGAATCGCATGACCATTTTCTTTTTCTTGTCATCCCCGCCGTAAACCACGTAGTGTCGTTCGTGGAATGAACCGCCTTGCTCGCGAATTTCGGGATCGCCCCAATCATAAATCACGGGTGTTTCGATTTCAAGCGAACCAAGGCGATTCACGGCGATCTCGTGAGCCCAATCAGATAATAAATCGAAAATCAACTTACCTTTCGGGAAAAACTTGAAATGACCCAGGTCAGCCTCGGGAGCATAATCGATGAGCTCCATATGTTGCATGGCGTCGATCGATGGTGGTTCACCTTTGGTTCCTTTCTTGAGTTCCTCGCATAGCATGTACGTTTTCAATTGCTCGTCGCCGAGCTTGTCAAGGATGTCGATAACGCTAGCTTCGTCATTGAGATCGATCTTGAATTCCTCGCCGTCGGGCGTTAGAAAGAAATGCTCGGTTTCGATTTCCTCGACAATTTCCTCGCGCGTCTTGAATTTTTCCTCCTCTTGTGGCGAAAATGATCGTGAAAGCTCGGACAACGGGTGACCCTTGCACGAGATTTCGAACGCCTTGTACCATCCAAATGGCGCCCGCCAGACCTCGTATCCCTCTTTCTCGCGCAAGAACTTTTCGCCCATTTTCAACACTTCGATGGCGATCTTTGGGCTTGCAAGGTCCGAGCTGAGATGTGCGTAGGGATAAATCACGATGCTCGTTTCGTTAATTTGCTCTGCAACCTTGACTGCCTCGTCGGCAAGCATCTGAGCCGCTTTTTTTGGATCGGTCTCGTCGACGCTCTCGACGCACGTAAAAACCACGAGACAATCTTGCAAGTCATGCTCGCCCTCGAACGTGAGTTCCTCGGCACTGTCGAGTGCTTTTTCCTTCGGCGTGACTTTCAGATAGTCGGAATGTATACATAAAATTCTCATGATGAATTCATGCTCGAATTTGACTTATTTACTACTCGAGTTTATCTAATGCAAAAATCTAAATTAATTCTTTCTTTTAAAGGGATAACCAAGTACAATCAAAAATGTGCGATGCGCTATGGAGCTTGATTCTATTTTTCGAGAAATCATCAGCGAGCTTGATGCTTTTGACGAGACCAGGGAAAAAATCATGGTGTTGGGAAGAAAAGGCGTGCGATCATGCTCCGAAGCAATCAAGAAGCTTCATCGCAAGGAAGACGGCGCGGACGCATGCGTCGAGGATGCTCGCTTAGCATTGAAAAACATGCTCGATATCGCGGCACAAGTACCAACAATTCATGTTGAATCATATTTCGAAGGAATCTATCAAGAATTCGTTGAAGCGAACCTTTTACAACAGATTCTAAGCGGGAGCCAGATATCCAAGCCATCCGAACTCGATCCACCCGTGCCCGCGGTTTCATATCTAGGCGGCCTTTGCGATGCCATTGGCGAGCTCCGCAGGGCAGTTCTCGATTGCATTCGTGATGAACGATTCGATGATGCAAATCGGCTTTTCGACACGATGGAAATTCTGCACGATCATGTCAATTCCTTGGATTACCCGAATGCTGTTATCCCTGATATACGTCACAAATCAGATGTGAATCGCAAGCTCATTCATTCGACGCGCAGCGAGCTCACGATGGCCGTTCACATCAACAGGCTAAGCAACAAGCTCACGACATTGGATAAAGAATGATTGCAATGGTCAAATTCGATATTAATTCGCTGTTGGATGCGGCCAAACGGAATTACGAGAAGGCGTGGAATGATTCAGCAAAATTGCTCCCGGCTGATGGAAACCAGTTTACCCTCGATCCAACTAGGGGCGCATCACATCCAATCTATGATTTTATACAGGAAGCAAGGACTGCGTTGATCTCGCTTGGATTCGAGGAAATCGTCCTCCCGATTTTTGTCAGCGAGGATGAAATCTTCAAGGAATATGGGCCGGAAGCTGCGCTCATCACGGATCGCATCTTCTACACGGCCGAGTTACCGCGCCCTGATATCGGCATCTCGCAGAAAAAAATGGACATGATGGTGCAAATCGTTCCTGGGTTCGAGAAATTTGACGAGCTCCAGAAGATGTTCAAGGCTTACAAGAAATGTGAGATCGAGGCCGACGATTTCCTCGAGGCCATGGTCGACCGGCTTGAAATTACCCAATCAGAAGCATCGAGCATCATCGATAAAGTGTTCCCGGAATTCAAGCAGCTCAAGCCAGTGCCAACAAAAAACACGCTTCGCTCCCACACGACCGCGTTGTGGTTTCCCGTGCTCGGTGCCTTGATGGGCAAGAAACCGATGCCAATCCAATTATTTCACGTCGGCCTCAAGTTTCGCCGCGAGCAGAAGTTGGACGCCCGGCATCTCTACGAGTCAAACACCATGTCCCTCGTGATATGCATCGACGAGATCACCTTGGAAGACTGCATGAACGTCGCCAAGACCATCTGCACGAACATCGGCTTTCTTGACGCGAAGTTCGAGATCAAGAAAACTGCGGGCAAGTATTATGCCCCCGGTACTGAATTCGAGATTTTCGTCAAGCACGAGAATTATGGTGATTGGCTGGAAATCGGTGATGGTGGTTTTTACAGTCCCGTGAGTTGTGCTAAATATGGGATTTCCTATCCCGTGTTCAACATTGGATTCGGCGTGGAACGCATCACGATGATCAAGACCGGGGCCGCGGACATTCGTCATCTTGCGTATCCCTATTTTTACGCACCAACAAGCTTTACCGACAAGGAAATGCTCCCGTTTATCCGCATCGCGAACAAGCCGTCGACCGAGGCTGGTCAAGAACTTGTAACGAGGATCATCGATGCTATCAAGGAACATGGGAGCGATTCATCACCTTGCGAGATCAGCGTGGGCGTGTTTGATATGGAGAGCGTGCCGATCGATATCACCTTGTGGCAAAACGAGGCTGGAGTAAAACTTGCAGGCAAGGCCATCTATAACGAGATCGTCATTAAGGATGGTGAAATAACGTGTTACGAGAGCAGCGCGAGTGATCCACCCGATGGCGCCGAGATCACGGGAATCAAGTTCGTGGATGGCATTGCAAATGAAATTGCATGGCAAGTCGAGCAACTCGCGAGATCAGATGATGCGGAACGAACGTGTCAATATAAATTGGTCAAAAAAGCATCTGACATCAACGTTATCATCGATCCCGCGGTCATGAGATTCGTGACCGACAAGCAACGCAAGGTCAAGATTAATGGCCCCGCGTTCGTGAACGTGACTGCAAAAAAGGCATGACGCGAGGGATAAACTCGTGACGACGAAGAAAAAACGGGTGCTCGTTGCCGGAACCTTTGACTTGCTGCATCCAGGGCACGTGCACCTGATCGAAGAGGCGGCAAAGTTAGGAAAAGTTATCGTGATCGTGGGCACGGATGCCATCGTGGAGAAAATAAAGGGTCACAAGCCTGTCATACCCGAAGATCAGCGATTGTTCATGGTGCAACACATAAGGGGCGTCGACCAAGCCGTGCTAGGACACGAGACCCTCGATTTCACGGAAATCATAGCTGAAATCGCGCCGGATATCATCTTGCTTGGTCCTGATCAAGGGCCAAGTCCTGATCAATGGATATCTTTGCTCGCGGAGAAAGGCTTGCAAGTCGAGATCTTGCAGTTGGAAACACGCGTGAATGATTTTTCGCTGAATAGCACCTCCGAGATCGTCACGAAAATCAAGAATTCAGAGAATAATGGATAGGCGATCTTTCATTTCTGGTCGGTTGCCTTGTATATGATGCGCGCGGTATCGCCATCATCCAGCTGGAGTTCGTTGCGCAATTGCAGGTTTGAAATCAATTCTATCACGCTTTTGTCGTAATGCGTTCGCTCGATTTTTAAAAAATAGGCAGGCACCATTTTTTCCGTTCCATCATCCCTGGCGACGTTCACACGATATGCAAAAACATCACCAAACGAGCGTTCTTGTTCGGTAAAACCCCGCATGAGGATGCCACCTTGCACTTCAATTTGACTTCGGAGGAACACGTCATGTTCATCCAGCAACTTGACATTGAGGGTGCCTTTGAAAGGCACGATGGACAAGTTTTTCTTGAAAAAATTAAGGTACTTCCCGACGTAATATTTGCCCTCGCCGAGGCCGCTTATTATCTTGCCTCGCATCACGATCTCGCCTGGGACCGCAAAAATCGCGGTCAGTTCGCCGTATAACCTTCGTAATTCAATGATGCCTTTCTCCGTGAGAGCTATTTTCTGGCCCCTGTCGCCATCAATGTCCGTGCGATGGATATACCCTTGGTTCTCCAGTTCAACGAGTTTTCGTGAAGCCGTCTGCTGGCTCGTGCCCACGAGCTCGCCTACCTTGGTCGTGGTCAACGGGACGTTGCCGACAAGGCCTCCTGCCTTCGCGATCTCCACCAGGTATTTCCAATAATGCGATTTCAAGGCCATTTTTGTCACTAATGCATGTGGCGAGGGAACATTCAAGCAACCGTGTAGTCAGTTACCGTTTCCAAGCACGCGCACGTGATTTTTTCGAAGACGGCTTCAACACTTTCCCCTGTCTTTGCAGAAGCTTCCTCATAAATGCAATTAAAGCGGTCTGCAAGAGCTTCTGCATCCGAACGAAGGACAGCTCGTTCATTGACTAAATCTGCCTTGTTTCCCACGATGATGATGGGAATGTTGCCACAGACATCCTTCACGGAAATGATCCATTCCGGCAAAGCATGCAAGGATTCTCGCGAGGTCACGTCGTAGACTGCAATTGCGGCATTCGATCCTTGAAAATATTTCACTCGCATGGACGAGAAGATTTTCTGGGCACCGATATCAAAAATCAAGAGCTGGACGGTTGTATCGCCGATGTTCATTGCCTTGGTCATGAAATTCGTACCGATCGTGCTCTTGAGATCTTCCTTGAAAAAATTCTTGACATACCGGAGTATCAAGCTCGTCTTTCCAACTCCAGCTTCTCCAAGCAAAGATATCTTGAACTTGTAGTCTACCATGGAGCGTCTCCGCGCGCGTGATCGGCAATTTAAAACTATTCACTTGAATAATAAAAAGATACGTTGATGCGAGTGCAAGATGCAGCGCGGCTTCCCGATTCAGAATGAATAAAACAATGAAAAATAAGACTTGAAAACGAAAAAACAACGTTGGTCATTGGATTTATAGCGTGTCATCATCAAAGTCGTCAGGTAATGGTGCTGGGGTGCCACCGGCGCCTTCACCGCCTTCACCTGCGAATTTACCGAGCAAATCATCTATAAGTTTTTCCGATTTTCTTTTAACATTGCCGTAGAAGCAAAACTCGCAGCGGAACTTGTCGCCTTCCTTGTCCTTGCTACTCTTTAAAAACTCGGCACCACATTCTGGACATTTATAGAGATCACCAGCTAGCGGTTTGTTCTGCTTGACATCCTTGAGCATTCGTTTTCCCCAAACCGATTGGACGATTTTATCGAGGTGCTGGACAAAGATGGAAATTGGCGTCCACTCCCCGGCTGCTTCCTCGAGCAATTGGTTGATCTTCGACTGCTTCGATGGATTATCGGGACGAATGTTGAGAATGGCACGGGGAATTACATCGGGGTATCCATTCATGTAATCGATGTCCATTTCAATTCTATCATTCCCATTCTCCAAATCTCCCGAAATGTAACCCGTCGCTGGGTTGAACGAGAACGATTCCTTGCTGATGAAATTAGAAAACTTGCTCAGGACCTGCGATTCGAAATTGATTCGTTCATAGAGATCCAGGCGGTATTCTAGCTCGGCGACGAGTTCAAATAGATGGCCTGCCCATTTTTCGACGAAACGGAGGTCCTCCGGCTCACCGATCTTTTCGGATAACTTTGCAGGAAACTCAACCTTGAGCCGCGGATACTCTGTACAATCGATCGTAATCAAGTATTCGTTCTTGCGAAGATCAATGAGCTTCACCTTGGCAATTTTGCCCTCAAACGTCGCACGCGGGCCGTAATTCCCGACCAAAACATAGATTTCATCCATTACGGTGAATTTAGCTGTGCTAGATTCCATCAATTTATCTTCTAGCTCATAGAGTACGTTGACGATCTCGCTGTCCTCGTTCCAATCAGCCATCGTGCTCAAGGTGTTGTTGATGTTGCCGAGAATGTCTTTTATGGTTTTCTCAAAGCCAATCTTTGGTTTCTTCCCTTGTTCCACGGGCGACATGTCAATATCGAGTTCAAAGTTCAAGTCGTTACTTGCAAACATGTAAACTTTAATTCTGCTCTCCGAAACGTCCTCGACTTGAAAACTCTCCTTTACGGTCTCGATCTGTTCTTTAACGTCCTTCAATCGATTCACCTTAATCGGTTAAACATAGCGATTAATGCATTGTTAACATATCTCTCTTTTTTCTTTTAAATAATTATCTCGTGTAGTTCCGCCGGATTTGAGGGACAAGTATTTACCAATCCGTCTTGAAATTCTCGAGCAAAACGAGAATCATCAATTGATATGAATAATAAGCGAAAAATGGGGATTCCAGGGAATTTTTATGCTCATGAAAATAAAAGCTCGTTACACTTTGTTCGAGTTGAGCCAATGCAGCATTTAATAATCATCTACCTTGCACGACGCTAAAAAGCGTTCCATTAAGTCCTTTAATTTTTCATCCTTCGTGATGCGACTTTGGTATTCTGCTTGTTCCCGGAATTTCGTCTCGACAAGGGCATCTCGTTCCAGAAGCATGTTTTCCATGTCCGTAACGATTTGATTGAATCGGGTTAAATCTTTTTCCTCGAACCTTGCCAGGCGGCATAACATGACCAGGAGTGCTTGGCAATAGCATAATGCCGGTGCCATCCGTGCCTGTTCAATTTCATCTTCTGTTTCATGATAAAACCGGAGAGTTTCATTGATGTGTTTCGTCAATATCTCGATCTGATCCACCAAGATATCCCACGAGACCGTCGTGAACACCTCGGGAAAGAGGATAGCATGTAAACTGCCGAGGTAGTCTTGCAGCAGGGTGAACTCGGTTATTTCGCTCATCATGATTGGATCGAAGTAAACACATAATTATTTATCACGAATGAAAAATTATCCCGCGTGTATCACGCGAGATGAAGGATGCCCCATGAATCAAGATATTGACACGCGACAGCTGCCATTGCGTAAGCTTGATTTCGTCACCGATCACGATGGCTTCATTTCCATGATCATTTACAACACGCACCCTGACGAAGGAATCTTCATAGCACCGAAATATTTTCCCGATAAAGGAGATAATAGCGGGAAATGGTATTCACACGAAACAGGCAGGTATTACAACCGGTTTGAATACTACTGGAACTTGAAGCAATCAACTGAAGGACAATCTGCCAAGGTATATGATGTCGACAAGAATCCCGATCATGTGTATGCAACGGACGTGTTCGACCGGTTTAACCAGAATCTGGTGTTGGATCCCTGCCATGGCGTCTACATGTATGTCTTGCCGAGAACATCGGTCTATCGATATCACGATGCAAAAGCAAAATATCGCGATTTCATCGAATCGATTCCTACCCACGCGCGAAAATTCGGCCCTTTCCTGAAAAGAATCGGCGATACTTTTGATATCGATCACGTGGGAATCACCGGATCGTATCTTTATGATCTTTATCAAGATTTTTCCGACTTGAATTTCGTGTTCTACGACGACGTTGTTGATGCCTTCCATGACCTCTTGGTCATGGAAAAAGCCTTGTTAAACCGGCAAGAGATCGACGTGAAAGTGCCAGCCCCCGATTGGCAAGGATGGCTAGTCGAGCAGAAGGCCAGAAAAGAACTCTTGCCGGCCTTGAAGTTCAAGGGCAAGCGGCAGTTTATCATAGTCAAGAATCGATTCATCGGTTCGATGCAAGATGCACGTGACCCGCGCACAAGAGCAGGATTCTGGCTCGCCAATACGGTCGACGTGTATCCGCATGGCACGTTCACGAAAAAACCACTGGGAATCGCGGTTATCACGGGTCACGTGTCGAGCTGGGTCGATGACATGCCCTCGGGTCACTACCGCGTCGATAAAGTAACCATTCTTGGCATCCATCCCCGCGTTTCGATTGATGTCATGGACGAGGATTCGCCCATTGATCACGGTAATATCGATGACTTGGCACGAAACATTCAGATCTCCGCCGTGCAAGTGATCGGGGAATTTTGCCGCATGTTCTTGTACGATGAAGAATTCATGGCGTTCGGGCTTCTCGAGGAAATTACCACGAACGATGCCACGGTACCAGTGCACGAGCTACTCGTTGGCGGGCGCGAGATCGGGGGCTGGATTTTCCCGGTTTCGGAAATTAACCCTCGATGATGTTTATCAAGTTCGAAAGGAACGAGCGCTCGGAGAATTTTTCCTGGATCAAGCTCGAATTCTCGCGCATGGCGTCTGCCTTTTCTGGATCATCGAGAAGATCCACGATAGCATCCACCATTCCTTCTTCGTCATCGCAAAGGATGCCTGTCTTGTCCTGCATCACGGTTTCCGTGGCTCCGCCGGAATTAAACGCGACGACCGGCACTCCGGCTACCATTGCTTCGACCGGAACAAGACCTAGAGGTTCGTTTTTCGGCAAGAATGCTAGAAGTTTCGATGCCTCGTACAAGGCTTTCAAGTCTTGCAACGAAGGATTCGGGACGAACGTGATGCTGCGTTCCAGGCCATTTTTCGCTGCCAATTCTTTCAATTGCTCCAGGAAGTTCATTTCTTCCCGGCGGATTGCACCTGCAATGACGTACCGGGTTTTTGGGCGCCGCCGCGTGATGTCCTTGAACATGTCGAGCGCGGCGGTGAATTGTTTGCCGGGATTCAGCCGAGAAAAGATCATTACATCGTGTCGTTTCGTTTGCTTGTCGTCGCCTTGCAAGAAATATTCCGTGTCAGTGCATGGATACAAGACCGTCGCCTCGCAGTCAAAATCTTGTTTCAAGATATCCTTCATGTACATGGAATTGGCAAGAACCCGCCGCTCCTGTAATATATCGCGATAGAGATTGAATAATACCGGGTTTTTCTTGATTTGTTCCATTTCCCAGACGCCGGGCTGGAAATACACGAGGGTAATCTCGCAAGAAGCAGGTGGCGTGAAAAACAAGCCCCAATGATTCGTCACGTGTGCAGCGTGGGACTTTGCAGCCGTTGCAAAGTATCGTTCCAGCGCTGCATTCATGCAAAGGTGAACGTGCGGCGAATCCCCTTCGACCATCAAGTCGATGTCGAACACCTCGGGAAATGGTTTGTGGTCACCGAAATAAAAGCTGAATGAGTCTTGATCGTGAAAATTTTTCGCAACCACGATCGTGGCGTCACGTTTCACGCTGGTCACGGCAAGATACACGCGTTCGAGCCCACCAACGCCAAACCAGGGGTTTGACAACGCGATCGGGCCCATTTCATTTAGTTTTTCGTCAAGATTTTGCAGCATGGTTTAAGCGCCCTCCAGATGTTCCTCGAGACTTGCCATGTCGGCGATCAGGGAATCCATGGCATCGGCTGGACTTGAAAATTCTTCCATCGCATATTCAAAAATGCAATCTAGCTTGCTTGAATCGATCGCGCCATCAATTTTTCTCTTGATATCCATAAACACGTCGTTGCCAGAAAAGTCGATTCGTCCATGCGTCCGGTACTTGTTCGGGCAACTCGCGTGCACTATCTTGACACGTTCTCCATAGACTTCGAGAAATGATGAAATGGTATCGCGATCGATGCGGGGCTCCCGAACTATGAATGTTTCATTCGAAAGTGAAGACTTGATAATGTGCGCAATGTCAAGCGTCACGTTGATGTTCTCGTGCTTGTCCAACAACCCTTGGAGATGGTGCAATGATTCCAGGGGGCGCATCATGGCCGGCGTCGCGGCATCATTCTCAAGGCACAACGTGATATCAAGCTCTTGTTTTCCGATGAATTCTTCAAGTTCGTCGAGAAACCGCTCGAATAACACGAGATCGTAACGAGTGACGCGTGTCCCGAAGCTGCTGAAGCCACCATGGACTGTCACGAACCGAGCGCCGATATTACTTGCAAAAATCAAGGATTTCTCCGTTTCCTCGAGGGTGAGCAGCTGCACGGCAGGTGAATACGCGATCGGGTTCACGTCGAAAGCCGCCGCGTGCGCGACGACGTCCAAGCCAAGATCATTGGCATAATTTTTCACTGCAGCCACGACAGCATCTTTTTTCGAGTCATCCTCGAGCAAGTGAAAGGGCGTGTCATACCAGATATCCACGAGCTGTATCTCGCCATGACCTTGGATGAAGCCAAAGAATTCATCCATTGACATGTCCCCGAAAAACATGCTCGATATGCCAGGTTTCATTGTTGCTGCACTTTTTATCCAATTTTCGTGACTTTCGTGGTATACTTGAAGATGCCAGGGCCGATGTTATTCGATGCGGCGAGCCTGATCATGAACAGCTGGATTATAGCGATTTCCATGACCGGTGCTAGGAACGGGTTTATGCAATTATGAACAACGGGGATGAGGCGCGCATCACCTTCAAGTTTCTCCGATTGCCTGTTGGTGATGAAAAGAACCTTTCCCCCGCCCCATTTATGCGTGATATTGTAGCAAACATCTTCCATGAGATCTCTCGTCTCGTCATCCGAAGCCAGGCAGATGCTACTGAAGTTTTTCGTCACGAGCTCGATGGGACCATGCCTGAATTGTCCTCCACTGATGGCTTCCGAAGCGATCTTGTTCGTTTCCTTTATGTTCAAAGCCGCTTGCTGGGCGGTTGCTAATGACGTTCCACGAGCGATAACTTCCACGAATTTCGTATCTTTCCCGAAAAAGGTCACGATTTTATTCGCGAGCTCCTGCTTTTCCGAGAATAAAAACTCGAGGTCATCGGCAAGGCCTTGTACATCGTCGAAGAAAGTATTCAAGAAGGCATCGATCTCGGTTTCCGATGTCGCAATGAGGATCCGGGGCAAAATATACATCATGAGAAGCGTGTTCGAAAAGGTTTTTGCCGTGACGGAGCGTTCTTCCCCGGCTTTCAGCAAGATGGCACGATGTGACTTGATCGCAAGCACGCTGTCCTCCGTGTTTGTTATCCCCCAGATCGTTCCATCGGGGCGCTTGGCCGGGATTTCATCAAGAAGCTTCACGATCTCGACGGATTCGCCGCTTTGGCTGGTCAAGATGAACAATGTCTTGGCATTATCGGAAGCTGGAACCGATTCGTCACCTCCCAGCCCATAATAGAGGAGCTCCCCCGCGTCGATCATCGCGCAAGGGAAACCCGCTGCTTGAAAAATCATGGATGCGATATGGCCCGCGAAAAGGGAAGAACCCATGCCGGTGATGATCACGTTTTCAAATCGGGTTTCTTTCCAATCCTGGTTCAGCTGGAGAAGAAGGGATTTTCCTTCAATACTCGTGTAATAATTTGCAAATTGTTTCAAGGCTTCAGGTTCGTCGAACACGTCGTTGACGAAGGAAAATTCGCTGCGTAATTGGTCCCACGAATACCCTGAGATGTCTATTTTCATGCGATGTCATCGCCTGTAAAAAACATTATTTTCCGAAAGTTCCATCGTGAAATTCGAAGGATTCGGTGATTTTATCTTCCTTCCCGTTCAAGAACTCGTGGGTCGTGATGGTGACCCCCAATTTTTGCTGTTTTTGATTGATGTCAAGCATCATGTACGACGGGATCATGGATGCCACGAAACTCCATACCCCCGTTGCACTACCGGGGTTCAAGAGGAGTATAGTTTTCCCGTCATCCTTTCTGGTAATTAAATTCGTCGAATCCGCGTGGGTATGTCCCGAGATCAGGATGTCCACGCAATATTCATTTGCCAAATCCGAGAGCGCGGTGAGATCGCCGCGTGCAGCGCCTTGAGCCTCGATCATGTGGCCATGGGTGACGCCTAACTTGATGATATCGGGTGAATCTGGAAGATATTTGCCAGTGTCAAACAAATACTTGCGAGGAAATCCTTTGGCGTTTCGAAGATCATAATCCATGTTCCCTTGAACCACGGCATACTCGGAACACCAAGAGCTCAGAATTGGTTCCACCAGATCCGCTTTCGTGAGATCGCCCGTGCATGCGAGAAAATCGATTTTCCTTCTCATCGATTCATGGACGATTGAGTCATCGACCCCTATGCTAATCTCGGAGGCGCGATCGGGGACATGAAAATCGCCAATCAAGAGCACACGCATGTCTATTTCAAATAAATGCAATCAAATTTTCAAGTTTATCTATAACGTCCGTCGCAGAAATTCCCACTATGTACGTGAGTGGTTCAAGGCCAATGAAACCCTTGAAAACGACCGCATCAAGGTTGTTGACTTCCTGGTCTTGTATCGCGTGGTTCAAGGCATCGAGATCGTTTTCATTCTCGAGGGTGATGCAAGCGAAAGTGGATTGCTCCAACGCTTCCTTGATTTTTTGGTTGTAAACGATGCAAGTCGCGCCACGAATTGAAGGAAATTTATCGCGTATCACTGACAAGATGCGGGCAATGTGCTTGGAAGCACCGAACGAGGGATACCCAGCGATTTTTGCCTCGGTCTCGTCATATTTAAAGATGCGTCCAGGAAAGCCAGCATAATCATCGATGCCATTTTTCTCGGGATTTTTTAATCCCATGATCAGGTTAGATTGAACCTCGGGAATCAATGCAACGTACGTCTTGTTATTCCGTATGCGGTTGTATTCTTCCAGCAACTCGTCAAATATCAATCTCCGTTCCGCGTCCATTTTCAGCAAGGTCTTGTCAAGATACATGCTGCATATTAAGCAGCGTTCCTCGCCGAGCTCCGGGATCTCGGTACTATGAATGGTGCAAAATCTCCCACCAGGCCCGCGTTCTTGCTTGCACGTGCGGCACACGGCGCTCATGATTGTATCAAGCCGGGTTGTATCCTTGTGGAATGCGGCAACGGATTGCAGCACGAGCGGTTCAACGATTTTCAAATAATCGTCATCGAGCACGTCGAGGTCCTTTTTCAGATAATTAGAGACTGCCGCTTGTGTCAAGCTCAAGGTTTCGGCGATTTTCTGCTGGGTCCAGCCACGGCTAGCCAATTGCTTTATTAACATGTGCCGATAGGTCGTCAAAAAATTACGGACGACCGATTCGCAAGGAAATCGCATAGTGAAACCCTTCGTTCCTTCTTTTCTTAGCTCTTCACTCCCTATTATCGACGATTCGCTTGAACACCGGCCAGAATGGATCGGGAATTGCTCCCGTCAATTCATGTTCCGTTTCATTTATCGTGAATGATCTCCCGGCCGATTTGCTGGTCATCGTACCTATTTTTCCCGCCGGGATGCCCGCTGCACGCAATTCATCGAGCAATTCAGCGCTAATGGATGGGCGGCAAATCATCAAAACGCCACCTTGGCCGCTTGCAGCCCAGATATCAGCAGGATTCTGGAAATAATGCTGGATAAACGATGTCATTGCCTGATCGAATTCCCATGCATCAAGATCTAGCTTGCATCCAAGATTCATCGCATCGCACAAGTCATTAGCCGCGCCAAGCACGCCTCTCTCCGCCACGTCGTGCATCGCGCTGATCGACTCTCTCGGGCTTAACCCCGCCCGGATCATGAATTCCCTGGCAATGCTAGCGGGTGTCTCGATGCTCAACTGTTTCCAGGCCTGGTTCTTGATTGCCTCGTAACACGCCCCGAAGTGCGTCCTGCCCGCGACGTCGTCGGCCTTGAGCAACGACGCGATTGCTTCCATGCCTGGTAAATTGACGAGGAGGACATCATCCCCTGCCTTCACGTTATCGACGGTGATGTATTGGCCTTCCCGGGATTTTGTCATGACCATGCCCGCGCCAAGCATTGGCCAATCGCAGCCATCATAACAGCCCGTGTGCCCGGCAATGATGGCGATGCCCATGCGGCGGCATTCCTTGTCGATGACGGACCAAATACTCTCGAACACGAAGCGGTCGATGTTGTTTGGCAAGCTCAACGAGAAAACGGCAAATTCCGGGATACAGCCGCTCGCGAGGATATCTGTGATGATGATCTGGAATCCGAGCCACGTGCCGTCCTCGATGCCGAACGCCGGATTGATGTACAAGGGATCCGTGGCAACGAGTAATACATCCTTCCCGCTCATCCGGATCACGTTAAAATCACGACCTGGACCTGGTTTCGAGAGCACGTCGACGCGGCCAAGACCGAGCTTGTCAAACACGAAGTTTTTCAAATCGATCGTCGAGAACTTGCCGGGACCTCTTTCATCAATGGGATCAAGCACGCCTTCAGACCTCGAGTAACTAGACGATTGATGAATAAAAGAGAATGAAAAGTAAAGTATCTTTGTAAATGTCATGCAATTGGATCAATCATTTTCCTTGAAGAGCAATCCATCCAGGTACTCTACCTGGAAATGACGTCTCAAGATCGCGATAACGTCTACCGCGACTGGCACGAAAATCAAGTCTATCAAGATCGCGAGATACCAGCCCAGCGCGACGTAGAAATCATATCCCCACACGTACATGAAATAGGGAATACCGATCAACGCATACCCCGTGACTTCCCACAGGATGCCTATCACGAGGATCAGCGTTTCCAACGCCCTGGCGCTTTTCCAAGACCGCTGTTTACCGCGAACAAGTGACTTGTTTAACGATGAAATGAACAAGGTGCTCAGTCCCCGTGCAACAAAAGCACCTGGCAGGTATGCGATCAAGTAGACTGCTGATCCATCAATAAGGCCGTTGATTAATTGAGCCAAGACAGCACCAATTGAACAGATGATAAAAGCTCGAAGTGGTTTCAACAGTGTTCCAAAAGTCATGTAAACGACTGGAGCAAAGCTGATATATTCTAACGGTTCTGGCATCGGCAATCGTAGCATTTCAACGACGATATATAGCCCGGTCACCGAAAAAGTTGCCGCGATAGTGCGGGTTCTCAGATTTCGTCCTTGTCGTGTTTGCGTTTCTTGAATAGCCATCCGTAATCAGCCAAAAACCTTGTTTTATAACCAACTTATATAATCTTTCTATGTAAATTTTTCCATCGATGGTCTGTTTCTTTTTCAACAGAATTTCTTTTACCAACGGTTACCAGCTTTGAATCATGACCGAGGAACAAATTTTTTCCAAATTTCGGTTGACTATCACGCTTTGCATCGTGGCCATTATTGTTATTTTTGCAATCCAGAATCTGATTTCTCCGAACTTGTTAATACTTTCAAATCTGTTCGGTTTCGGTATTGATGCAACCCCTCTCGGGATCGTCCAATCAACGTTCATGTTCCTCGGCGGGGCATCCATGGTCGCATTTGGTTATTTATCAGATAAAATGAATCGAGTACGCATCCTCTTCGTTGGCACGTTGCTTTTCTCTATTCCCTCCATCTTCATCGCGCTCGTTGGATACGGCATCGGCGGATATACCTTGTTTTTCGTGTTGCAAGTTATATGCGGCCTAGGCCTAGGCATGGCCTATCCCACCGCATTCTCACTCACGGGGGACATAGTTCCTGCAAAAGATCGCTCAAAGGGATTCTCGTATTTCTCGATAGCGACGAACCTCGGTATCGTTTTTGCATCTTTGCTAGGAGCTCTGATGCCACCGAATCTTTGGCAAGTCTCATATATTTTGTTTGGGATTGCTGGCCTTGTTTGTGCCTCGTTCTTGTTTTTCCTCAAGGAACCGTCCCGGCTTGGAAGGGATTTTTTGTACCTCGCGGGCAAGGATGCCGTCGATTATTCATATCGCATTCGTTTAACCGACGTGAAAGTTATATTCAAGAAAAAGGCAAATGTTTGGCTTATTATTAACTTCGTATCCACCATTCCCATGGGTATCATATTATTTTTACTTTATGACTACTTGCAATTATATCATGGTGTCCCAAAGCAAATGGCCTTGGCATTTCTTGCTATCGTCGTCGTGGCGCTGTTTGCTGGCACGATAGTATTTGGCATGATCGCGGATAATTTCTATAAAAAGGGTAACAAGCGGGCAAGGGTCATCGTTTGCGTGTTCTCCAATACCGCCCCGATACCCTTCATCCTCATTGGCGTGCTGGTGCCCTTCCAACTTTCGACGGGGGGTTCCATCGCTGATCTGTTCAGCATCCCGAATGCTCAATTGATGATTATCCTGGTCACGATTGGCATTTTCCTGGTCGGTGGCTGCTATGGACCATGGTACGCCACCGTGGTGGATCTCAATTTACCGGAACACCGCGGAACTGTTCTCTCTCTCGCGAATTTCTTCGAAACCATCGGGAAAAGCGTTGGCCCCTTGATTGGAAGCATCTTGGCGGATAAGTTCGGCATCATCGTCGGCATCGGCTCATCGGTCATATTCATGGCCGCGATCCCGTTTTTCTGGATCGAGATCGTTCGACATTTCGTTCCTGAGTTGGAAGAAACAGAAAGAATTTTCCAGGGCCGCATAGCAAAGATGGCAGCTAGGGAGGGAAACGAAAATTCCACGAGCTCTGATGACATATTAGCGAACTTGGAAAAAGCATTTACCGAGTGGGGCGAGAAGGAACATAAAAAGGAAGGAAAGGTGTGACACTCGATATCGAGGCATTTCGTTCCGGAAATGGAAGAGACAGGGAAAATTTTCAAGGAACGCATAGCAAAGATGTCCGCTTCGAACTGAACACGAAATGGATATCATTTTTGGATGCTTTTTCAAACTGCCTTCATTTCTTCATGGTTTCGAAAGTTTTCACGGTTTTTTAATGTCGAGAACGTAGTGAATAGCATGAATGATCAAGCGATTGCACGATTCAAGGTATCGATGTCGCAGTTCATCACCACGATCTTGCTCATCAATGCCCTCCAGTACTTGATTTCCCCTGGACTTAACACGATTGCCAAATATTTCGGATTTGTTGATCCGGTGACAGGTGCAGTCTTGACGAGCCAATTGGGCATTCTCCAGTCAATGATCACGATAATCGGTGGCGCATCGGTGATCATCTTCGGCTATTTATCCGACAAGATCGTCAGGGTTCGCATCTTGCTCGTGGGCTCGATGATCTATTCCGTGTCAGCGATACTCGTCTCTCTCGTCTCGAATAGTATGGCAGGATACGTCCTCTACTTCATCCTGAACGCCTGCGCGGGATTCGGTTATGGAATGATAATTCCGACAACGTTCTCGCTCATCGGCGATCTCGTGCTCCAAAAGGATCGAGCGAAAGGTTTCTCGTTCGTTTCCATTGCAACGTTGCTTGGAACCGCCGTCGGGTTCGTCATGGGCGCGACCATCATCGACATCGACTGGAGGTTGTCGTATTTCATCCTCGGGTTGATTGGCTTGGGGAACGGATTCTTGACCCTGACGATCAAGGAACCAAACCGAGCGGGACGGGACTATGTCTTGAGCGGGAACCTTGAACGGGAATATTCCTATCGCATCCGGTTGTCTGATTTGAAGGTCATTCTCAAGAAAAAGACCAATATCTGGTTGATCATCAATTTCGTGGACACGGTACCAACCGGCATCATAATGTTCTTGTTGTTCAAGTATCTTCTAGATATACATGGCATTCCCGAGACGATGTCGATCTTATTCTTGATGCTCGTGTTCGTGAGCACTCTGGTAGGAACCATCGTGTTCGGTTTCATTGGCGATGCCCGGTTCAAGAAAGGAAACAAGAGCGCTCGCGTTCACCTGGCGCTCATTGCAAATGTCGTCCCGATTCCTTTCATTTTTTTTGCGTTTGTCATTCCCTTCCAGTTACCGCAAAATGGCACGATAACGGATCTCTTCATGATCCCCGGTGCAGTGGCTATGATACTCTTGATTTGCATTGGCCTTTTCATCAATGGCGCAACGAACGGCTGCTGGTACGCGACGGTCGTGGATGTCAACCTGCCGGAACACCGTGCGACGGTGCTGGCGGCGGCGAATTTTTTCGACATCGTTGGTCGTTCCATTGGCCCGTTGATAGGTTCCATCGTCGCCGATGCCTTCGGTCTCGAAGCGGGCATGCTCATGTCGATCTATTTCTGGATCGCGATTCCGTTCTTCTGGATTGGCATCTTGCAGAACTTCGTTCACGACATGGATCAAACCAAGGAAGTTTTTGAAGAAAGGATGAAAAATCCAGAGAAGTGAAAGCATGCGTTCGATATTGCAATTATTTTCCCTAAAACGATGAGTATAAAAAGTTATTTTTGACGTACATCTTGATGAATTCGACTTTGGAAAACAATATGGAATCCATATCGATAATGTCCTATTTGAGAGGCCAAGAGATTCCAGACGATGCACATGAATTCATGAGCAAGATCGCCGTATCGGAAGATAAATTTCTAAAAATCATCAAGGACTGTATGCAATATATAAAACGTAGTGGGGTTGACCCTGCAGAATTGGCTATCCGTTATATCAAGGATCTTGAAGAGCCTGAGCATCAATATCTAAGGGTCTTATTCGTTTTGCCTTTGAAATCCATCAATGAAGCTGTCAGAATGCAAGGCCTTTTTTACAATACTGTCTATCGTGGTATTCTTGAAAAGCACCTGGGGAAAACTCCCGAGGAACTAGATGCCTTTCGAAAAAGTGTTAACATCGTGTTTGACATCGAAAATACATAGGCAAGGGCAGGAATCGTCGTGATCAACCCTTTTTTTCACGATATTGCTATTAAATTGGTCGGGTTAATTTCAAATAAAGCGAAACTTGATGAAAAAGAAAAAGATATGACATATCGTACCGCGATCAATCGCCTTTACTATTCTACATTCCACAACATCGTGCTTTATTTTCGTCTTCAATTCACACCTTCTGAAGAAAGGGCCATTCATACGGCTATCCAAGAAAAACTCATCGTCCAAGATCACGATGCAATTGCAAGCATCCTCGAGGAAATGAGGTTGCTTAGGGTTGACGCCGATTATCGATTAGCAATTCCGAATACGAAAACAAGATTCGAGAAGATGATGTCATGCCACGATATCATAATTGAATTATTAGCAAGCAATGCTTCTGGTTAGAGATATTCCTTGATCGATCTTTGTTTCTCGTTACTTGATCTTCCAATATCATCTTGTTTCATTTATTTTGTTTCTTGACCATGATTAGCAAGAGAATGCATGCCAGGAATGCCAGGATCGTGGAAATTGACGCGAACACGATGAAGGCTGTCGTGTAAGTACTTGCACCAAGCACGATGCCACCGATGATCGGGCTTGAAAACGTGCCAATGCCGATGGACGACTCGAAAAATCCCGCTATTTTCCCTTTTGCTTGCTCGTTGATTTTCAAGAGCAATTCCAACGTCATCGTGTAAACCAATCCCGCGAGGATGCCGATGATGGCAAAGAAAATCAAGCTCGTAAAAAAATCGGCCGTGATGATGAACAAAAAACCGCTCATCGACAACAAAATAGCGAGCATGACGCGTACGGAGATCATCTTGTTCTTAAATCTATTCTGGATGATGAACGTGATGGTCCTGGCAAAACCAAACACGAGTAATGCAATACCAGTTTCCAATCCGTTCCAACCAATGTGTTGCGGGCTG